>Ga0169931_10002270_pt1 | contig 31361 bp, 29 predicted proteins | sample Kivu_15m_20L_FD_129675 | JGI IMG/M metagenome (GOLD analysis project Ga0169931, IMG submission 129675) | Freshwater microbial communities from Lake Kivu, Western Province, Rwanda to study Microbial Dark Matter (Phase II) - Kivu_15m_20L... | ecosystem: Environmental > Aquatic > Freshwater > Lake...
CGTACGCGCGGGTCGTTGTAGCTGATGTTGAAGAGCTCCACGACCCAAGCAACAGCAGCGACGAGGGGATGTTCGGGGCCCGGCGACGGGCTGCTTCTTCAGCGCGGCGAACGATGCGCCGCAGCGCTCGCAGGCACGCTACTTTTGGCAGCACCACCATGAGCTCCATCAACGACTTCCGGTCCGCCATCACGGCAGGCAACACCTTCCAGGGCGACAGCATCCTGCTGGGCGGTGCGCTGTACAACGGGGAAGTGCCCGCCGACTGCCAGGTGCGTGTGCCCCTGCGCACCATGAATCGCCACGGCCTGATCTGCGGTGCCACGGGTAGCGGGAAGACCAAGACCCTGCAGGTCCTGGCCGAACAGCTGTCGCTCAAGGGCGTGCCCTCGCTGCTGATGGACGTGAAGGGCGACCTCAGTGGCATCGCGGCCCCCGGAACCACCAACGAGAAGATCGAGGCGCGCCACGCCCAGGTGGGCGAACCCTACGTGCCCCAGGGCATGCCCGTGGAACTGCTCAGCCTGAGCAATGAGCCGGGCGCCCGCCTGCGCGCCACCGTCAGCGAGTTCGGTCCCGTGCTGCTGGGCCGCATCCTGGAGCTGAACGACACCCAGCAGAGCGTGCTCGCGCTGGTCTTCAAGTATTGCGACGACAACGGCCTGCCACTGCTGGACCTGAAGGACCTGCGCCGCGTGCTGCAGTTCGTCACCGACGAGGGGAAGGAAGCCATCCGCAAACAGTACGGATCGGTGAGCGGCGCCACGGTGAACATCATCCTGCGCAAGCTCATCGAGATCGAGCAGCAGGGCGCCGACGCGTTCTTCGGCGAACGCTCCTTCGATGTGAACGACCTGCTCGCCACGCGCGATGGCAAGGGCGTGGTGCACATCGTGCGCCTCACCGATATCCAGGACCGCCCGCGCCTCTTCAGTACCTTCATGCTGTGCCTGCTGGCCGAGATCTACAGCACGCTGCCTGAAGTGGGCGACCCCGGGAAGCCCAAGCTGGTGCTCTTCATCGACGAGGCACACCTCATCTTCAGCACCGCCTCCAAGGCGCTCCTGGAGCAGATCGGGACCATCATCAAGCTCATCCGCTCCAAGGGGGTGGGGGTGTACTTCTGCACGCAGGACCCCAGCGATGTGCCCGAAGGCGTGCTCGGCCAGCTCGGCCTCAAGGTGCAGCATGCCCTGCGCGCCTTCACCGCCAAGGACCGCACCACCATCAAGAGGACGGCGCAGAACTACCCCATCACGCCCTTCTACAACGTGGAGGAACTGATCACCTCCCTGGGCATCGGCGAGGCCCTGGTCACGGCGCTCAGCGAGAAGGGCGCGCCCACCCCGCTGGCCCACACCCTGCTGCGCGCCCCCGCCAGCCGCATGGATATCCTCAGCCCGTTGGAGATCGACGGGCTCCTGGCCCGCTCGGAGCTGGTGCGCACCTACAACGAGGTATTGGACCGCGAGAGCGCCTTCGAGTTGCTGGAGAAGCGCATGCAGGACAGCACCCATGCCGAGGTGGAGGGTGAGAAGAAAACCACCACGCGCAAGGCCACCCCGCCCCCCAAGGAGGTGAGCACCATCGAAAAGATGACCAGGAACCCCATGGTGCGCCAGGTGGGCAATACCCTGATGCGCGAACTGGCCCGTGGTCTTCTGGGCGTGCTGGGCCTGCGGACCACCGGCCGCCGCCGCCGTTAAGTCGGCCTGGCGGTCCACGGCCGCAACACCTCACACGGGCCAGAAGGAGCGAAGCCCCACCACACCATGGCAGGGCTTCGACGATCGGTGGGGCGTGGTCAGCGGCGGTTCACGTAAACCATCACATAGTAAAGCAGGGTGCCGATGGAGCCGATGGCGGCCACCAGGTAGGTGCGTGCGGCCCACTTGAGGGCATCTGCGCTCATGGCGTGCTCGCTGCTGGTGACGATGCCGCGGTCGGTCATCCAGGCCAGCGCCCGGTTGCTGGCATCGTATTCCACCGGCAGGGTGATGATGCTGAACAGGGTGGTGAGGGCGAACATGATGATGCCCAGGAGCAACAGTTGCGGGAAGGAGTTGATCAGCAGGATGCCGCCCAGCAGCACCCATTGCATCCATTGGGAGGCCACGCTCACCACGGGTACCAGCTTGCTGCGCATTTCCAGCCATTGGTACGCGGTGGCGTGCTGCACCGCGTGGCCCACCTCATGCGCGGCCACAGCAGCGGCAGCGGCGTTGCGGGCATGGTACACCGGCTCGCTCAGGTTCACCGTGCGGTTGGCGGGGTTGTAATGGTCGGTCAGCTGGCCGGGCACGCTGATCACCTTCACCCCGGAGATACCATGGTCGCGCAGCATCTGCTCGGCCACCTCACGTCCGCTCATGCCATTGCGCAGCGGGGTGCGCGAATACTTCTCGAAACGGCTTTTCAACTGTTGGCCCACCAGCCAGCTTACCAGCATGATGAGGCCCGCGATCACATAGGATGCGAACATGGTTCGTTCAGGTTGTTGTGAGGGGTAGTGTACAAACGGCTTGCCGGGCGTGGTGTTCGGACAGAACGGCAGAAGTGTGGCCGGGCAGACTGCCGATGCTACGCGGCCGGGCCTTATTCGCCGGCGGCTTCAGCCTTTTTTATCTCCTGGTCCAGGATCTCGTCCAGCACCTTCAGTTCCTGCTCGCTCATTTTGGCCTCGGTGCGGGCCTGCTTCTTCATGTAGCGGAACATGGCGTTCTTCTTGATCTCGTAGGCCACGTAAACGGTGTAGTCCTTGGTGGTCTCGTTGAAGTAGGTCTCCTCGCCGATCTTGCGCAGGTCGGCCAGCTCGGTGTTCATCACCTCGCGGATGAGGGTCTGGAACTTGTCGGCCACGTCGGCGGCGCGTTCGTTCTCGGTCTGCCCGAGGTATTGGTCGGTGACGGCGCGGATGTTGGTGCCGGCCTGTGCGGCCACCTGGTTCTTGGCTTCGATATCGGCCTTGCCGCGGGCGATGTTCTGCTTGATGCTCACGCCCATGCCCGTGCCCCGGAACCAAGCTGCGTTGCTCTCGTACTTGCTTCCGCTGAAGGGCTGTTTCACCTTCACGCCAGCAGGCGAACCGGTGCTCTTGCAGGCGGCGAGGCTGACCACAAGGGCGGTGGCGGCGATCAGGAGTGGGGAGGGCTGGAGGTTCATCGGGATCGTTCGGTTGGTGGAGACAAAGAAAAGACCGTGCCAGTATTCACCGGTGGTTCGGATGCGTTCGTCGTTGACCTGCTGAACGCCTGCGAAGATGCTCGCCGGGGCATGGAAATGACCGTTGTTCTTGTGTTCCCTGTGAATTGGTGCATCTTTCGAAAAATTACACCGGTCATGCGTGCGCTGAAGACCATCCTCATCATCGTTTTCGCCGTTCTGGCCCTCTGGATCATTCTTGGCCTTGCCGGGCCAGGCGGGTACCGTGTGGAGCGCGGCACCACCATCGGGGCCGCTCCGGAAGAGGTGTACCGGTATGTGAGCATGCTGGGTCGTATGAAGGAATGGGGGCCCTGGCAGGAGATGGACAAGGACCAGGTGCATACCATTGAAGGTACCGATGGAACCGTGGGGGCCATCTGGACATGGCAGGGGGATACCGTCGGCTCCGGCAGCCAGCGGATCGTGGCTCTGGACCCCAACAAAAGGGTGGAGTGCGAGCTCCTGTTCCGTGAGCCCTTCGAGTCGCGCAGTACCGTGGCCTTCGATCTGGAGCCGCGCGGCGATAGCACCCGCATCGTATGGAGCATGTCCGGTGAGAACGGGTTCATGGGGCGCATCATGGGAGTGTTCATGGACATGGAGGGGATGATCGGCAAGGACTTCGAACGTGGGCTGTCCACGCTGCGGAGGTTGGCGGAACAGGCGCATGCTGAAGCTGCCGCCGAGGTTGCGGCCAACACCGTGAACGGTTATCGCATCGAGGTGATGGAGAATGGCACGCAGGTTTACGTGGGCACGCGGAACACCAAACTGAAGTGGGCTGCCATGGAGGCGTTCTACGGGGCCCAATTCGGTGCTTCGGCAGCCGCTGTTTCGGCAGCTGGACTGGAATTGGCAGGTCCGCCCTGTGCCATTTTCTGGGAGTGGAACGAGCAGGACCGGACCGCTGACCTGATGGCCGCCATGCCTGTCAAGGGCAATGACAGCACCGTGGTGAAAGGCTTCACCACCCACGTGATCCCAGCCGGCCGCATGCTGAAGGTGGCCTACTACGGTCCGTATGATGGAAGCATGAACGCGCATCTGGCGCTCGACCGGTACATCAAGGACAAGGGAATGACGCAGGATGGCAACGTGATCGAGGAGTACGTGACCGATCCGATGGCCGAGCCGGACACCGCCAAGTGGTTGACCAACATCTATTACCAGGTGAAGTAGCCGCAGGGGTGCATCTGCGGGACCTTGCCCCGGGGCTTTTGCCCCCCCGATCGTTCACACTTGGCTTGGGTACCGGGAAGTAGCGTCGGGTGGAACGCTGACCTTCGCTCCATGCAACTCGCCCTGGCCACCTACCGGCTGCGTTTCATCCACCCGTTCGGCACCGCTCATGGCCTGCGCGATGGGACCGATGCAGTCTTCGTGCGGCTCATGAGGGCCGGGAACACGGGCTACGGAGAGGCGACATTGCCACCATATCTTCCTTATGATCAGGTATCTGTATATTTTGAATTAAACAACTACTGGAATCAGGTTGGTGCCTGTGAGAAGCATACGGAGGGACTTCCGCCGGAGGCAGATAGGCTATCGCCACCCGCACGCGCGGCGCTCCAAATGGCGCTTATGGACCTCAGGGCGAAGGAGATGGGCCGCTCTGTTGAAAGCGTGTTGACAGGTTGTGGAGAGCCTGTGGAGAACGCCCTGGCGATGGTCACGTTGGGGCATTCCGAAGTGGCTGATATTGATCGCAAGCTTGACGACCTGCCGCCAACATCGGTATTGAAGGTGAAGTTGGGTGCCGCGAACGATGCGGCCGTGCTCCGCCATCTGCGGCAATGCAAGCGTCGGTTCTTCCTGGACGCCAACCAGGGCTATACCACCGTGGATCAGGCCATTGCGGCGGTGGACGCGCTCGGTGCGGAGCGGGTGGTCGGCATGGAGCAACCTTTCGCCAAGGACCGTTGGGACCTTCACATGGTGCTTCGCGAGCAAATGGACGTTCCTGTGTACGCCGACGAAAGCGTACAGGGCATGGCCGAACTTGAGCGAGCTGCCGAGGCGTTCGACGGGGTCAACCTGAAGTTGATGAAGTGCGGTGGGCTTGACGTGGCGCGGACAATGGCGGAACGTGCGCAGGAACTGGGACTGCGGGTGATGCTCGGCAGCATGAGCGAGAGCTCGTTGGGATGCGGCGCGATGTTGGCGTTGCGAAGCCATGCCACGTTGCTGGATCTGGACGGTCCGTGGTTGCTGGCCAATGACCCGTTCGTTGGGCTGCGGATGGAGGCGGGCAGGATGGCTCTGGAAGGCAGCAGCGGTATCGGCGTTGAAGTCCGTCCGGGCATCGGTCTCGAGTTTACCCATATTGGCGCATAATTTATATTATGTTAAGTTGTATTTCCTTGAGCTTAACTTCCTAAGCCCCACCATATCGACTATCTGGCGAGCAACGGGGCCCTCCCTTCGTGTGCCCCGTGACCGACTTATACAATGCCCATCACCTTCCGGTACGGTTTAAAACGCAACTACCCCGAGCTCTTCGCCCACGGCATAACGAAGAAAGCCGGACCTCATCGGCCCGGCCTTCCTGTTCGTCACTTGGGATCTATTGCCCCAACTTCGCCTTCATTGCTGCGAACTTGGCCTGGTCGTTCGTTTTGGCATAAAGCTTCATCAGCTGTTGCATGGTCTGCCGGTCCTGGGCGTCCAATTGATGTGCCTGCTCAAAGTATGGCACCGCCTTTAGGTAGATGTCGTCCGCCTTGGTCTTGCACTTGGTGTACTCCGTGTCGCTCTTCAGGGCGTTGCACTTCTCGTATTCGTAGGCCGCCCGGTTGTTGTACAGCACCCCGATGTTGAAGTAGGCGTCGAAATACGTCGCGTCCTTCTCGATGCTGGTCAGGTAGGCGGCCTCAGCCTTGTCGTACCACTGGTTCATGGCCGCTTCATCCTTGGCATCGGTGGCCAGACCGGCCTTCTTATCGAAAAGGCTGCCCTGCACACTGTACAGGACAGCGTTACCCGGGTCGGTCTGAATGGCGAGCGCCACGCTCTTCTCCGCATCCTCTGACCGGTCGGCCGCCAGCAGGTAGCTCATCTCATCGAGGATGAGGTCCTTGTTGTCGGGGAAGCGGCTGCGGCCTTCCTGCACACTGGTGATGGCCCCGTTGAGGTCTTCGCCCTTGCGTTGCAGGGAGGCGATGTAGCGGTACACCTCCGGTTTAACATAACCGGCGGAAAGAGCCTCCTGGTAGCGCTTCACAGCATTGACACCGTCACCTTTGGACTCGTAGGCCAGTGCGGAATTGAAGATCGCGTTGGTGTCGGCCTGCCCGAACGCTTTGGCGATGCGCTCAGCGACGGCATAGCGGCGGATGGCCTCGTCGTAGTTCTTGCTGCCGAATGCGTCGTTACCGGCATTCAGCGATGCACCTTGGAGCGCACCCAGGGCCTGCACGTTCTCCACCTTGTAGCTACCCTTCACATCGAGCTCATTGGCCCGCAGGTAGCTCTCCACGGCAAGGTCCACGGCATTGGGATACTTGGCCTTCAAGGCTTCGTCGTCGCCCAGGGCGATCAGCCGGTAGATGTTGCCCCGGTAGCGCCAGGTCTTCTCACTTGCTCCGGTCTTGGCGTCGCTGGTGGCCGGTTCGATGTACTCAACGGCCTTGTCCAGCTTACCGTCGTTCATGTAATTGTAGGCGCTCACCACGTTGGCGTTCTGGGCGAACAAGCCCATGGCGCTCGTGGCAAGAGCTGCGGTCAGCAGGTTCTTCATGGTGTAGATCTGATGGGTTGCGTTCATTCTTCCGTGGAAGGCATATCAACTTCGGTGCCACTTGTGTCGTCGGCGCCTGCACCGGTTCCATCCTCCCCGCCTTCCGCTGCGCCTTCCTCTTCACGCAGCGCCCCGTCCACCTTGGCTACGGCGGCGATCTGGTCGTTCTTACGCAGTTCGATCAGGCGGACACCCTGGGTGGCGCGGCCCAGCACACGCATCTCCTCAAGGCCCATACGGATGGTCATGCCGCTGCGGTTGATGATCATCAGCTGATCGTCGTCCTTCACGTCCTTGATGGCGATGAGCTCACCGGTCTTGTCGGTGATCTGCAGGGTCTTCACCCCCTTGCCGCCGCGCGTCACCATGCGGTAGGCGTATTCCAGTTCGCCGGTGGTCTCGTTCATCCCGGTGATGATGGAGCGCTTGCCATAGCCTTTGGCGCTTACCACCAGCACCTGGCGGGTCTGCAGTTCGCTCTTGTCGATGGCGATCATGCCGATGACCTCGTTGTCCGGCGACTTGCCCAGGTTCATGCCACGTACACCGCTGGCACTGCGGCCCATGGCACGCACATCGTTTTCGTCGAAATGCACCGCACGACCCTCCCTGCTGGCGAGGATGATGTGGCTGTTGCCCGTGGTGAGCTTGGCCTCCAGCAGTTCGTCGCCTTCGCGGATGCCCACGGCGATGATGCCGTTGGAGCGTGGTCGGCTGTAGGCTTCCAGGGTGGTCTTCTTGATGATGCCCTTTTTGGTGCAGAGGGTGACGAAATGTCCCGCGAGGTAGGCTTCGTCCTTCAGGTCGGTGACGTTCAGGTAGGCCACCACCTTGTCGTCGCCTTCGATCTGCACCAGGTTCTGGATGGCGCGTCCCTTGCTCTGGCGGGTGCCTTCGGGGATGTCGAACACGCGCATCCAGTAGCACCGGCCCTTCTGGGTGAAGATGAGCAGGTAGTTGTGGTTGGTGGCCACGAAGAGGTGCTCCAGGAAGTCCTCGTCGCGGGTGGTGCTGCCCTTGCTGCCCACGCCACCACGGCTTTGGGTGCGGAATTCGCTGAGGCCGGTGCGCTTGATGTAGCCCAGGTGGCTGATGGTGACCACCATGGCATCGTCGGCGATGAGATCCTCCATGCGCATGTCGCCGCTGGCGGTGAGGATCTGCGTACGGCGCTTGTCACCGTACTTCTCCTTCACCTCGAGGGTTTCATCGCGCACGATCTGCAGGCGCATGCCTTCGTCAGCCAGCACGGCGCGCAGGTGATCGATCAGCTTCATGAGCTCGGCGTACTCCTCCTTGATCTTATCGCGCTCAAGGCCGGTGAGGCGTTGGAGGCGCATGTCCAGGATGGCGCGCGCCTGGATCTCGCTCAGCCCGAAGGAGGTCATCAGGCCATCGCGGGCCACTTCGGGCGTGGTACTGGCGCGGATCAGGGCGATCACGGCATCGAGGTGGTCCAGGGCGATGAGCAGGCCTTCGAGGATGTGGGCGCGCTCTTCGGCCTTCCGCAGGTCGAACTTGGTGCGCCGCACGATCACATCCAGGCGGTGCTCTACGAAATGCTGGATCATGGCCTTGAGGCCCAGCAGCATTGGGCGACCGCCCACCAGCGCGATGTTGTTCACGCTGAAGCTGGTCTGAAGTCCGCTGTACTTGTAGAGCTGGTTGAGCACCACGGTACCCATGGCCTCGCGCTTCACCTCGTAGGCGATGCGGATGCCATTACGATCGCTGTAGTCGTTGACATCGCTGATGCCTTCGACCCGCTTCTCGTTGACCAGGTCGGCCACACCCTTCACGAGCTGCACGGCCTTGTTGGTCTGGTAGGGGATCTCGGTGCAGATGATGGTCTCACGGCCGGTGCGGTCATCCTCCTCGATGTGGCAGGCTGCCCGCAGCACGATGCGGCCACGGCCGGTCTCGTAAGCGTCGCGGATGCCTTCCACACCATAGATGACCCCCCCCGTGGGGAAGTCGGGGCCCTTGATGTGTTGCATCAGGCCCTCGGTGTCGATGTCCTTGTTGTCCAGGTAGGCCGCGATGCCATCGCACACCTCGCTGAGGTTGTGGGGCGCCATGTTGGTGGCCATGCCCACGGCGATGCCTGCCGCACCGTTCACCAACAGTTGCGGGATCTTGGTGGGCATCACGCTGGGCTCTTCGAGCGAGTCGTCGAAGTTGGGCCGCATGTCCACGGTCTCCTTGTCGAGGTCCGCGAGCACCTCCTCGGCGATCTTCTTCAGGCGCGCTTCGGTGTAGCGCATGGCCGCAGGGCTGTCACCATCGATGCTGCCGAAGTTGCCCTGGCCGTCCACCAGTGGGTAACGCAGGCTCCATTCCTGGGCCATACGCACCATGGCGTCGTACACGCTGCCATCCCCGTGCGGATGGTACTTGCCCAGCACCTCACCCACGATACGGGCGCTCTTCTTGTACGGACGGTTGCTGAGCACGCCGAGGTCCTGCATGCCGTAGAGCACCCGGCGGTGCACGGGCTTCAGTCCGTCGCGCACGTCGGGCAGGGCCCGGCTCACGATCACCGACATCGAATAATCGATGTAGGCGGTGCGCATTTCGTTCTCGATGTTGATCGGGATGATCTTCTCTCCTTCTGCCATATCTGTCAGTTCGTCAATTGGCCCGGTCCTTGTGGATGGGGTGCCCGAAAAGGGAGCCCGAAATTAGGCGTTCCGGGTGGTCCGATCGGCCTTCAACTTATCCACAGCCACACACGCCGCTGTGGAAAAATGGGCCGGCCGGGAGCCGGAGCGCCACAGGGGCGTTGAATAGCTTGCCGCCCGCTCCGGTGAAGGCTATCTTCGCAGTAGCTCCAGAGCACATCAACCAGAACCACCGATCCACAGATGGACGCCAAATTCTCACCCCGGGTGCGCGACGTGATCACTTACAGCCGCGAGGAGGCCTTGCGCTTGGGGCACAACTACATCGGCATCGAGCACCTGCTCCTGGGGCTCATCCGCGAAGGCGAAGGCAACGCGATGAAGATCCTCCACCGCCTCGATGTGGACCTCGACCAGCTGCGCCGCCAGGTGGAGGGCGCCATGGAGCCCGCCAGCGCCATGCGCCCGCCTGACAAGGACAAGATCACCCTGATCAAGCAGGCCGAGAAGATGTTGAAGATCACCTTCCTAGAGGCCAAGCTGTTCAAGAGCAGCCAGATCGATACCGAGCACCTGCTGCTGAGCATGCTGAAGGACGAGGACAATCTCGCCACGCGCACACTGCATCGTTTCAAGGTGGACTATGCCACGGTGAAGAACGAACTGGATGCCATTCTGGCCGATGGCGGCATGGGGCCTTCCGGCTACAGCAGCAGCAAGCCCAAGGCGCAGGGCCCCCAAGGCGCCGAGGACGATGACGATGACAGCGGAAGTTTCAGTGGCGGTGCCGGCGCACAACGCAAACCGGGCGACAGCAAGAGCAAGACACCCGTGCTGGACAATTTCGGCCGCGACCTCACCAAGATGGCCGAGGAGGGCAAGCTGGACCCCATCGTAGGCCGCGAGAAGGAGATCGAGCGGGTGAGCCAGGTGCTGAGCCGCCGCAAGAAGAACAACCCCGTGCTCATTGGCGAACCGGGCGTGGGCAAGAGCGCCATCGCTGAAGGCCTCGCCCTGCGCATCATCCAGCGTAAAGTAAGCCGCGTGCTCTTCAACAAGCGCATCGTGGCGCTCGACATCGCCAGCCTGGTGGCCGGCACCAAGTACCGCGGCCAGTTCGAGGAACGCATGAAGGCGGTGATGAACGAGCTGGAGAACAGCCCTGATGTGATCCTCTTCATCGACGAGATCCACACCATTGTGGGTGCAGGCGGTGCCAGTGGCAGCCTAGATGCCAGCAACATGTTCAAGCCCGCCCTGGCGCGCGGCGAGATACAGTGCATCGGCGCCACCACGCTGGACGAGTACCGGCAATACATCGAGAAGGATGGTGCCCTGGAGCGGCGTTTCCAGAAGGTGCTCGTGGAACCGACCAGCATCGACGAGACCATCCAGATCCTCAACAACATCAAGGAGAAGTACGAGGACCACCACAATGTGAACTTCACGGCCGATGCGGTGGAAGCCTGTGTGAAGCTCACCGCCCGCTACATCACCGACCGTCACCTCCCGGACAAGGCCATCGACGCCCTTGACGAGGCCGGCAGCCGTGTGCACATCAGCAACATCGTGGTGCCCAAGAGCATCCTCGATGTGGAGCAGAAGATCGAAGAGGTGAAGGAGGAGAAGAACAAGGTGGTGCGCAGCCAACGGTATGAAGAGGCTGCCAAGCTCCGTGACCGCGAGCGCCAGCTGCTGGAGGAACTGGACAAGGCCAAGAAGGCCTGGGAGGAGGAGAGCAGGAACAACCGCACCACGGTGACCGAGGACAATGTGGCCGAGGTGGTGGCCATGATGAGCGGCATCCCGGTGACCCGCATCGCAGAAAAGGAAAGCGGCAAGCTGCGTCGGATGAAGGAGGAGATGCAGGGCAAGGTGATCGGCCAGGACGAAGCGGTGGGCAAGGTGGTGAAGGCCATCCAGCGCAACCGGGCCGGCCTGAAGGACCCCAACCGTCCCATCGGATCGTTCATCTTCCTGGGCCCCACCGGCGTGGGCAAGACCCAGCTGGCGAAGGAACTCGCCAGGTACCTCTTCGATACCGAGGAGGCGCTGATCCGCATCGACATGAGCGAGTACATGGAGAAGTTCTCCGTGAGCCGCTTGATCGGCGCGCCCCCGGGCTACGTGGGCTATGAGGAAGGCGGACAGCTGACCGAGAAGGTGCGTCGCCGCCCCTACTCCATCATCCTGCTGGACGAGATCGAGAAGGCACACCCGGATGTGTTCAACCTGCTGCTGCAGGCGCTGGATGATGGCAAGATGACCGACAGCCTGGGCCGTCACATCGACTTCAAGAACGCCATCATCATCATGACCTCCAACATCGGTGCCCGCGACCTGAGCGAATACGGGAAGGGTGTCGGGTTCGGTACATCCGCCAAGGCCGCCGGCCAGGATGACAGCAATCGCGGCATCATCGAGAAGGCGCTGAAGAAGGCGTTCGCTCCTGAGTTCCTCAACCGCATCGATGACATCATCATGTTCAACTCGCTGAAGCGGGAGGACATCCACAGGATCATTGACATCGAGTTGGGCAATCTCTACAAGCGCATCAGCGAACTGGGCTACGACGTGAAGCTCACCGACGAGGCCAAGGACTTCCTCAGCGAAAAGGGCTATGATGAGAAGTTCGGCGCCCGTCCGCTGAAGCGGGCCATCCAGAAGTTCATCGAGGACCCGATGGCCGAGGAGATCATCAACCAGGCCATCGAGGAGGGTGACAAGATCACCATCGGACTGAACAAGGAGGCCACGGATGTGACCATCAAGGTGACCAAGGGCAGGAAGAAGCCGGCGGCCAAGAGCGATGGCGATACCAAGGAACTGCCGCCCGCGGACGGGATCTGAGCACCACTGATATCATCAACGAGGAAGCCCGGCCAGCGCCGGGCTTCCTCGTTCCATCACCATCCCCGATCACTGTCGGGCGATGCGCGAAGGCGCGTGCTGAAACTGAGGCCTACGATGAGGTACCCACTGCTCCCGGCCTCCTCCACCTCCTTCCGCCCAGGGAAGCTTGACAGGCCAAGGTCGCCTGCCGCGAAGCGCCGCATGTCCTGCTCATAGCCCAGGGTGAGACCGAAGGCCAGGTTCTCCGTGGCATGCAGGTAATAGGCCGAGCCAACGCCCCAATGGAAGGCCTGCGCCGGCTCGTCCTCACAGGTAGGACAATCGAACCGGTAGAAGCTGAGGCCGGCACGCAACGACAGCTCGTAGAAACTGCGCGCGGTGGTGTAACGCTCGTAGGCCACTTTGCCGAAGGCCCTGCTGCGACGGACCTCGCCGGTGGTGACGATCGGGGCCAGTGCGCGCTCCTCCAGCCCGAACCAGCTCATGCCCCCCCCCACGCCCAAACCAAGGCCCTTGTAGACGGGGTGTTGGTACACCACCCCCAGTTGCCCGATGCTCTCGGTGATGCTTGCGAAGAGCGGCGTACCCACGGGTACAGGCAGGGTGAGCTCGCCCTTGACGGTGGCCGACACATCAGGCAACCGGTTACGCTCCTGCGCCCGGAGCCCCAAAGAGGCCAGCACACAACCGATCAGGACGAGGGTGCGGTTCATCATTGTATCACACGGAACTGCCGAACCGTCCGTTGGGTAGCGGTACGCACTTCCAGGAAGTAAATGGCATCGGTCACATCCGGCAGTTGAAGCTCCAGCTCGCTGACACCAGCCGATGCCGCGATGGAGGGCCATTCGTGGCAGGACCGGTGCCCCTCATCCAGCAGGGCGAAATGGAGGTCCACAGGCTCGGGTGTGCGCAGATCGATGAGCAGGCGGGCGGGGTGGTAGGCCACGCTCAGGTCCAGCAGTTCCGCGTGCAATACCTGGGGCAACTGGCGCTCGGTGACGTACCTCTTGAAACGCTTGTAAAGCAGTACCAGGAGCACGATGCTCAGGGTGATCAGGAGCGCGTTGCGCAGGTTCTCCAATTCTGCCATCACAGCATGATCACACCTCCAATGGCACCCACCTGTTCATACCTGCGGACCACATCCTCCGCTGACAGCATCACCTCGCGGACGGTGACACTCAGGTATTTGCCGCCACTGCTGAAGCGGCGCAACAATTCGCTCTCCGGGGGGAACAGCGCTTGCAACGCCTCCATGCGCGCGGCGTCCGGCTCCATCACGAACTTGAACATATAGACCGAGGGCCAGGTATGCACCTCGTTGAGCCGCCCCCGCAGCCGGTCCTTAGCTTCGTCGTTCAACATTTGCCGCAGCCCAAAGGTAAGTCCCGCCGGATCGAACCTGGGGGACACTTGCGTGTACAGCCTGTTGGATCGATAGCCCGATGAACCGGAACGCCCCCCTCCTGCTGCTGCTCATGGCTCCGCTCTGGAGCCTGTGCCAAGCCCCTTCCATCGATGCCGTGAAGCAGGAGCGCTCCGTACAGGAGGTGTTCCAGGGGGGGTGGTCCGCCACAGCCCAGCCCCCGCCCCCTGCCGGTGCCGCACAGCTTGACGATGTTCGGTCCATCAGGTGCCTGGCGTTGGCTGAGGGGAACGGCACCATCGGTCCCGCACGCCGCGACCAGATGGAAGCGGTGTACGCACAGATGCTGGCCAGGGACCCGCAAGGGCAGGACACGGAGCTGGCCGCCTTCCACCTGTATTTCCCGGAGGACCGTGCCTTTGCCGCGGCCCAGCGCGCCGTGGCGTTGGATGCAGACCGTGCGGACGTGATCGCCCCCGCACTGGCACTGGCTCACAGGATGGGCGATACCGCCGGCAGGAACCGTTGGGGCAAGGCGCTGTATGAGCGCGGACGGCTGGCACCGGGCTTGGTGGATGCGGCGCACGACATGCTGCTCTCGGTGGACCGCGACGGCATCCTTGTGGCAGCAGGTGAGATGGACGCCTATCCGTGCTGGGCGCTCCAGGCGGCCAAAGCCCAGCGGCCCGATGTGCTGGTGGTGGACAGCAGGATGTTGGACGATGCCACGTACCGCAGGCAGATATGGAGTTCCGTGGGCGCGCAGGGTGCGGTACCCCTTTCCGGCAGGGCGCTGATGGAGGCGCTTCCCCTGGCCAGCAAGCGTCCGCTGCACCTGTCGATGGCGTTGGGAACGCAGGTGCCTGCTGCTTGGAAGGCACAGCTCTACGTGGTTGGTGCCGTATTCCGCTACAGTACGTCTTCGCTGGATAACATCCCCATGCTGGAGGCCCGGTGGGTGGACCTGCGGAAGCCGATGAACGCAGGCCCGTTGTCGCACAACTACCTGTTGCCTGCAGCGGTGCTCCTGAAGCACTACCGTGAGCAGGAGGATGAAGCGGGTATCGCACGCATGGAACGCAGCCTGCGCGCGATGGCCGACAAGTTGGGCACCACCGCAGCCCTTTACCGCAACGGGGTCCTTCAACACTGACCATGGGCCTGTTCAGCAAGGATCACGATCGCCTGAGCGACGAGCGCCTGATGGAGCTCGTGGTGCGTGGTGACGAACGCGCCTTTGCTGCCTTGTACGACCGCTATCAACAGCGGCTGCTGGGCTATTTCCACCGCATGCTGTGGAGCGACCGTGAACTGGCGCGGGACCATGCGCAGGAACTGTGGACCAAGCTGGCCCAGCGTCCCGGCAGCTACGATCCGGCGAGGCCCTTCCGCACCTGGCTCTTCAGCGTGGCGAACAACATGTGCAAGAACGCCTACCGCCACCATGCCGTGGTGCAGGCGGCTGCACCTGAGCTGCGCAGCGGATCCGTCAGCGAGGATGCCCGCCACGGCGTGGAGGTGGACCGCGAGCGTTTCCGGGGCCGCTTGGATGAGGAACTGGACCGATTGGACCCGGACCATAAGGCCACCTTCGTGATGCGCTACCACGAGGACATGTCCATCAAGGAGATCGCCGCCGCCTTCGCTTGTTCGGAGGGTACGGTGAAGTCGCGCTTGTTCTATACCTTGAAGAAGTTGGCCGAGCGCCTGAAGGAGTTCGACCCCAATGCCCTGCACATCCATGGAAAGGCCTGAACGATACGATCCCGAGGATATCGAGCACCTGCTCAGCGAGCGTCCGTTCCACCAGCTGCTGGCTGAGGAAAAGGCTTATGTGCTTCGCCACATCGCCGATGCGGAAGAGTACGAGCGCATGCGGGCCCTGCTGTTGCACCTGCGCGAGGGCGAGCAGCAACATGCACCCGTGATGCCCGACCCCGGGGACCGCGAACGTGTGCTGGCCGCGTTCCGCGAACGGCAGCAGCCGGTATGGCGTGTGTGGCTCAACAGTATCGCGGCATTCATTGCACAGGGGCAGGAAGGGTTCGCATGGCGGCCGGCGCTGGCCCTCGCAGGTGTAGCGCTGGTGCTGGTGGTGGGCGTTACGTTGGTGCTGCGAACGACCGGCGATGCCCCCCCGCAGGTGGCCGAACTGGCACCGCCGAAAAAGGAGCGCGTTGTGCCGGCAGTGTCAGGGACGACCGCAACCGAGGTTGCCGCGGCCACGGCAGCGGACCAACAAGCTCCGGGGAATACCGAGCTGGCAACGGGGGGCGGTACTGCCTTGCAGGAGGTGACGACCAATTCACTGGAAGTGCTCGACCCCTCGACCACCCTGCCAGCTGTGTCGGCAGTGGTGGCCGAAGAAGTGGCTTCTGACGATGCTACGTCCTTGGACGTGATTGAGGCTGAACGCTCCGAGCGCTTGGCCGCTTCGCCAGCGACACGGGATGCCCAGCCATACAGCGTGGTGCTGGAGCAGGAACTGGCCCGTAATGCCACCACCGGTAACGTCACTGGAACGGTATCCGCAAGGGGTACTTCAGGGAGGGGCAGGATGCCGACCCTGGTCGAGGACCGGTCACGCAACGTGGCGGACGACAGCGAACTGCTCGCCCTGCTCAGGTCGGGGTGGTAACGGGGTCACACCACCACGAAACGCTCGCTGAGCTGCAGGTCGCGCGTGGTGATGTAGAGTGTGTGTTCCCCCTTGGGGAGGATGCCCTTATCCAAGCGGCGCACCAGCTCTTCCTGCATGGCCTTGCCCTCTTCCCTGTAAAGTGTGCGGCCCTGGTCGTCCTTCACCTCCATGGTGATGTGGCCGATGCGCCTGTCGTGCTGCACGGCGATGGTGACGAAGGCTGACTGTCTGGACGCTGCCACGTTGAGCTTTCCTGGCCCGTCACCGGCAACCATAAGGGAGACCGTGAGACAGAACACGGATGCAGCGAGTCCGCGCTTCAGGTACATCCACGCAAAGATAGGGAACCCGGGCACCATGGTCAACCGTTCAGCTTCAGCCCTCCCACGAGCGCTCGTGTCCGGATGCTATCAGGCGCGCCCCCTGGCCATCCTGCACGGCCATGTCGAAGCCGTTGTAATGGCTCCATCCGCCGGCATCCCCATCGCCCCGGATGGCGAGCAGTCCCACCTGCATCCCGGTGCTGTCGGGGACTTTCCGCAGGATGCGTGCCACCGCTTCGCGACAGGCTTCGGTGGCGGTCCGGCCCTGGCGCATCAGTTCCACCACGGTATGGCTGGCCGAGGTGCGGATCATGAGCTCCCCGACCCCGGTCGCGGTGGCCGCACCCACATCACCATCCACGAACAGGCCCGCTCCGATGATCGGCGAGTCCCCCACCCTGCCATGCACCTTGAAGGCCATGCCGCTGGTAGTGCAGCTGCCCGCCAATCGACCTTGTGCATCCATGGCCACCATGCCGATGGTGTCGTGGTTCTCGATGTTCACTATGGGCTTGTATTCGGAGGTCTTCAGCCATTCCAGCCAGGCCTGGCGTGCCTCCGGCACCTCCACGTCACGCGGGCTGAATCCGTTCTCCAGGGCCCAGCGTTCGGCCCCCGCCCCCACCAACATCACGTGGGGCGTGCGCTCCATGATGGCGCGTGCAATGCTGATGGGATGCTCGAACCGTTGCACGAACGCCACGGCACCTGCGCGTCCCTCATGGTCCTGGATGCAGGCATCGAGCGTCACCTTGCCATCGCGATCGGGCATGCCACCCAAGCCCACACTCCGGTTGGAGAGATCGCTCTCCACCACGGCCACGCCTTGTTCCACCGCATCGAGCACGGAACCCCCGCTGCCCAGCACCGCCCAGGCCTTCGCATTGGCTGCCATGCCATGGCTCCAGGTGCTCAGTACCAACGGCCCTTTTCCGGAACCCACGGGGGGAGCACCCGCATGGGGGGCTTCATCGCCGTTGGTGCAGGAAGTGACCAATGCCAGGGCACCCAGGCCCCCGAGCTTTAGGAATTGTCTGCGATCGTGGCTCATGGTGGAGCCAAAGTAAGGCCCATCTTTGGCGGGAACCATGAACACCTCCGGATCCTCCCGCTCCATGAACGGCCCCTTCGCCGTCGTGACCTCGCTCTTCTTCATGTGGGGCTTCATCACCGTGCTGGTGGACTCCGTTGTACCTCGTTTGCGTGAGGTCTTCGAACTGAGCTTCTTCGAGGCCGGCCTGGTCCAGTTCGCCTTCTTCATCGCCTACGGCCTGGTGAGCATTCCGGCGGGCTGGCTACTGGCGCGCATCGGTTATCGCAAGGGGATGCTGGTGGGGTTGGCCACCATGGGCGTGGGTTGCATGTTGTTCTGGCCGGCAGCGGGTTTCCGGGTGTTCCCCCTGTTCATGCTGGGCTATTTCATCCTCGCAGCCGGAATGACAGTGCTACAGGTGGCGGCCAACCCTTACGTAGCGGTGCTTGGTGCTGAATCAGGCGCAAGCAGCAGGCTCAACCTGGCGCAGGCGTTCAACAGTGTGGGCACCACGTTGGCACCGTTGGTCGGTGCGAAGCTCATCCTCAGTGACCGCATCCTTGGCAGCGAGGCCATCCGTGCGCTCTCCCCGGTGGAACGTGAAGCCTACTTTGCGGCGGAAGCCTCGGCCGTACAGGGTCCGTTCGTGGTACTGGCCGGCGCTCTGCTCCTGCTGGCCATGGTGGTGATGATGGCACGGCTGCCGCAGATCCTGGATACGGCGCACACGGGCAGTTACCGGAACGCACTGGGCCATCGGCGACTGGTGTTCGGCGCCATCGGCATCTTCTTGTACGTGGGTGCTGAAGTTGCCATCGGCACCTATCTGGTGAACTACTTCCTGAGCATGGAACTTGCCGCGACGATCCACCGCGATGCGTTCCTGAGCGGCATCGCCGGAACCCTCTTGGGAGGCACGTTGGAGGGCGTGGATGCCAAGGGTGTGGTGGGTGCGTTCATAGCGCTGTACTGGGGTGGTGCCATGCTCGGTCGTTTCGCTGGCGCGTGGCTCACCCGAAGGATGCCGCCCGGCCGCGTCCTGGCCCTGTTCGCCGGCTCGGCGGTCGCCCTGGTACTGCTGTCGATGCTCACCACGGGAACCGTTGCCATGTGGTCCATCCTCGCGGTGGGCCTGTTCAACTCCGTGATGTTCCCGACGATCTTCTCACTCTCCATCGAAGGAATGGGTGACCTGAAACCGCAGGCCTCGGGCATCCTGTGCACCGCGATCGCCGGAGGGGCCTTCGTGCCACCCGTGGTGGGTGCCCTGGCCGATGTTTCCGGGTTCAAGATGGCGTTCACCCTGCTGCTCGCCTGCTATGCGTTCATCGCGGTCTTCGGCCTGCGCAATACCTCCCGCGCATGATCATCGGTATCGACATCGGTGGCACCAGCAGCAAACTGGGATTGGTTGCGGATGGACGGGTGATGGCCCGGGCCCGCGTGCAAACCACCGGCCATGCGGATGAGCATGCGTTCGCTGATGCGCTGGTCGTAGAGGCACGCCACATGATGGCCGAGCATGATGCGGTGGTCACGGCGGTGGGTATCGGAGCACCGAACGCGAACCAGCTTACAGGCCTCATTGAAATGGCGCCGAACCTCCCTTGGAAACACGACGTCCCGCTGGCGCGTATGCTGAGCGAGCGACTGGGCGTGCCTGCCACCTTGGGCAACGACGCTAACGCTGCTGCGCTGGGTGAATGGCGCTATGGCGCCGGGCAGGGCTTTGATGACCTGCTGGTGGTGACCCTCGGCACCGGCGTTGGCAGCGGCTTCATCGTGAACGGCCGGTTGGTGCTGGGCAGTGCGGGGAATGCCGGCGAGGTCGGGCACATGACCCTGTACCCGGGCGGACGGCAGTGCACCTGTGGCCGGCGCGGTTGTGTGGAAGCTTACGTGAGCATTCGCGGCATGCTCGCCACCTACGCGGAAGAAGGAGGTTCTGCCGTGGTGAACGACGTTAAAGGCCTTGCTGACCTTGCTCATGCTGGTGATCACGCTGCGCTGGGTGTCTTTGCCCATAGCGCCGAATGGCTGGCCATCGCGTTGGCCAATGCCGTATGCACCACGGGGCCCCGGCGCATCGTGCTGTTCGGTGGCATCGCACGCACCGGTGAACTGCTGGTGGCACCCCTGCGTGAACGCTTCCAGGCATCCCTGCTGAACATTTACCACGGCCGCGTTGACCTTGCGGTGAGCGCGTTGCCTGACGATGATGCTGCGCTGCTGGGGGCTGCGGCGTTGGGAACACTGCAAAACTGACAATGGTACAATTCCATCCCAACCGAACCTTAGGTCGATCCGTTGGGTCGACGCTACGGGTGGTCGCTACGACTATCTGGGGCATGACCGCTATCATCGGGTTCGCCCAACTGACGACCACCGGCCAGACCAATGCCGCGCGCGACCTCGTCAACCCCTTCATCGGCACTGGTGGCCACGGGCACACGTTCCCCGGCGCGTGTGTTCCCAACGGCATGGTCCAGCTCAGTCCCGATACCCGACGCGACGGCTACAACGACTGGGATGGCTGCGGCGGCTACCACTACAGCGACAGCGTTATTTACGGGTTCAGCCACACGCACCTCAGCGGCACCGGCGTGGCGGACCTGTGCGATGTGCTGTTGATGCCGATGATCGGTACATACACTACGGACCCGGCAGGATACGGAAGCCCCTTTTCCAAGCGCACAGAAAGTGCACATGCGGGGTACTACCACGTTGGGCTGGAGCGCTCGGGGATCAAGGCTGAACTGACGGCGACGGCACGGGTGGGTGTGCACAGGTACAGCATGCCAGCGGGGAACGAGCAGTTCATGCTCATCGACCTTCGGCATCGCGACGAATTGCTCGCCTCCTCGATCGATCAAGCCAGCCCAACGGAGATCACCGGTTTAAGGCGAAGCTCTTCGTGGGCACGCGACCAACAGCTCTTTTTCGTGGTCCGCTTCAGTCGGGAGGTGGAACTTGTCCGGTACGCATCGGACAGCGCGAAGGCCATCCTGGGGATCCAGAACAGCGCAGCACCCCTCATCGTCAAGGTCGGCATCTCCGCCGTCAGCATCGAAGGCGCCCGCAAGAACCTGGAGGCCGAGGTGCCGCATTGGGACTTCGAACTTGTCCGAAAGCAGGCTGAGGATACATGGAACGCCAAGCTGAACAAGGTCCGGGTGGAAGGCGGTACGCGCGAGCAGCAACGTACCTTCTACACCGCGCTCTACCACAGCTATGTGGCACCGTACATCTTCAATGATGTGGATGGACAATATCGTGGTATGGACGGGTTGATCCACCGTGCGGATCACAATGTGTATACGGTCTTCAGCCTCTGGGACACCTTCCGCGCGCTGCATCCGTTGATGACCGTGCTGGAGCCGGAGATGACCCGCGATTGGATCAGGACCTTCCTGCTGCACTACCAGCAAGGCGGCCGGCTGCCCGTGTGGGAGCTGTGGGGCAACGAGACCGACTGCATGATCGGCTACCACAGTGCAAGCGTCATTACCGATGCATACGCCAATGGTATCCGCGACTTCGACACACAACTGGCCCTGAAGGCGATGGTTGCTTCAGCCGAACAGGACCACTTCGGGCTGAAGGCTTACGGGGAACGTGGCTACATCAGCAGCGAGGATGAGCCGGAGAGCGTGAGCCGCACACTCGAATACGCGTACGATGACTGGTGCATCGCCCGCTTCGCCGAGCAGATCGGGGAACAGGCTGTGGCCGAGCGCTTCCTTAAGCGCAGCCGCAACTGGCAGAACCTGTTCGACCCATCCACCGGCTTCTTCCGGGCAAGGCGCAACGGCGGGTTCGTGGAGCCTTTCGACCCCTTTGAGGTCAACTTCCACTTCACCGAGGCGAACGCGTGGCAGTACGGCCTCTTCATGGCCCATGACCTCGACCAGTACCTGCGGCTGATCGGCGGGCCAAGCGCCCTGACGGGCCGGCTCGATGCGCTGTTCGAGGCGGGGTCATCCACAACGGGCCGGCAGCAGAGCGATATCACCGGGCTCATCGGCCAGTATGCCCACGGCAATGAACCGAGCCACAGCTTCGCCTACCTCTATGCGGTGAGCGATCGTCCGCAGCGCGTGGAGATCTATGTGGACCGCATCCTGCGTGAACTCTATGCCGACCGGCCGGATGGGCTTTCGGGCAACGAGGACTGCGGGCAGATGAGCGCGTGGTACGTGTGGAGCGCCATGGGACTATATCCGTTGCTGCCGGGTGACACCCGCCTTGTGATCGGCAAGCCGCTGTTCCCGAAGGTGACCCTCCAGACAGGCGGCCCTCCGATCACCATTGTTTCGGACGTCCATGGCGGCCAGTCTGACCATGTGGAGCAGGTGCATTGGAACGAGCGCGAACTACCCGAAGGGCGCTGGATGGAGCGGGGGCAACTATTGCAGGGCGGAACCTTGCACTTCGACCTGGGCCCGCGGGCTGGAGCTGCCGGGGTACCCATGGGCGTGGAGCATGGCGCATGGGAAGGGCCTGTTGCAGTACCCATCATCGATGCCGCCGGCAGGACCTTCCTGGATAGCCTGGTGGTGAGCCTGCGTTGCATCACCCCCGGTCCGCTGCATTACCGCATCAACGATGGAGCCGAGCAGGTTTACGATGGCCCGTTCGTGCTCCGTGAGAGCGCAACGGTGAGCGCCCGCCATGGGGAGGTGCTGGTGAGCGGGCGTTTCCTGCGTATGCCTGGCGGGCGCACGGTGATACTGCAGAGCCGCTATGCTGCGCAGTACGGGGCCGGTGGCGACGGTGCGCTCGTGGATGGGCTCCGGGGAGGTACCGATTTCCGAACGGGTGAGTGGCAGGGCTATCAAGGACAGGACGTTGTATTCGCCGTGGACCTTGAACGGGCGCAGCGTGTGGAGCGTATCGGGTTGAGCGTGCTGCAGGACCCCAAGAGCTGGATCTGGTATCCCGCAGAAATGGAGATCGTGACCAGCATGAACGGCCGCCAATGGAGCAGCACTACGGTGCCGAACACGGTTCCACGGGCGCTTGATGGCGCTCGGCAGCAGGTGCTTTGGACGGAAATGGCCGGGCGCAAGGTGAAGTATATCCGCGTGGTGGCGCGGTACGCCGGTCCGTGTCCGGAGGGGCATCCCGGTGCAGGCGGAACCAGTTGGATCTTCGCCGACGAGTTGCTGCTGGAATGAAGAGTGAGGGCTTGTTCAGCTGCTCCTCATTGGAGGCCGCTTAACACTTGGGTGGCAATGCTCCGGACCGGCCACCGAACAATGCGACAGGGCCGATGGCCGGGAGAAGGCGTTCCGAACTACCCGGTTCCAGTCGTTCAACCCCGAAGACCGCAGTGGAAGCCCCCTCCCGGTACCATGCCGTTACTGAATGTTGAAGTTCAGGGTAACCTCAATATCGGTCTCGCCACCAGCGTTGGTGATGTCACCCGATGCCACACCCGCGGCGCTCTTGTTGGGCAGGTGGCGCAACGTTGTGCGAATGGTACCTGAGCCACTGGCCGGTGTGGTGGCCCTGTTGCTGAGTCCGACCGGATTGCCGTTGCCATCAACATCATCGTAAACGATCACCAAGCCCCCCGTTGCCTGGAAGAAGAACTGGTGGTCCTCGTCCTCCGCCCGGACCTCATCGGTGATCTCCTCCGCAGGGCTCTCGCTTTCATTGAGTACGCGGACATTCAGCAGCAGATCACGGCTGGCGGGAAGCGGAGCGCCCTCCTCCACGGGATCGTTCCCCCCCGGGCCATCAAGGTCGGTATAGCGCAACTCGTACGATACATCCGGGTTGGCTGCCGTATCGGTGAAGGTCAGGATGAGCGTGGTGATCAGTTCCTCCTCGTTCACCGGGGGCGGTGTGGGGGTCGGTGTTTCCTCCTTGTCCTTCTTGCAGGCGGTAAGCGATGAGGCCACAAGGCCAGTGATGAGGGCACGCTGGGCCCAGGTGGAAGGGGTGCTTGAGTGCTTCATGATACTGTGCTGTTATTGCTATTGAGTTGCAAATATAGGAACGAGCCCATTACATGCAATTCGGTTGCATGAATTAGTTTTGCAGCATGAGCAACGAGCAATTGCTGCGCTCACGCGGTCTTCGCGTGACCAACACCCGGAAGGCCGTGTTGCACCTGCTTCAACGCAGTGGCAAGGCCCTTTCGCAGGCCGATGTGGAGCGCTCGTTACCGGACCTGGCGGACCGGGTTACGCTCTTCCGTGTGCTTCAGGCCTTCGAGGAGAACGGCCTCGCCCATCGCGTACAAGATGCGCATGGGGTTTCGCGCTTCGCGGTGTGCGCCGATCGGTGTGGCGGAGGTCACCACCACGACGTCCATGCTCATTTCCGGTGCATCACCTGTGGTGACGTGTATTGCCTGGCGCCTGTAGCACTGCCCAAGGTGGCCATACCGAAGGGCTTCAAGCTCAGGGACAGCCAGCTTCACCTGGAGGGCACCTGCAGCGGCTGCAGCACCTGCCACTGACCCGAACAAGGATCGGAGGCCGGTGTTCCTTCACCGTGCCAGCCCATCGCACACCCGCTCTCCGCCCCACGCGCACCTGCACCACCTGCGGGAAGCCGTTCCAGTGGCGCAAGAAATGGGAAAAGGTGTGGGACGAGGTGAAGTACTGCAGCGAACGATGCCGAAGGAACAGGAACCACGTCCCGCTCATCGCGTCCGCCTGATCCTGGGCGACCAGCTGAACGCCGCGCACAGCTGGTACGCTGAGCATGACCCCCATACCCTCTATGTGATGATGGAGGTCCGGCAGGAGACGGACTATGCCCTGCACCACGTGCAGAAGGTGCTCGCCTTCTTCGCGGCCATGCGGCGCTTCGCAGCGCGTTTGGTGGCCGATGGCCATCGCGTGCTCTATCTCACGCTGGACGATCAGCGCAATACGCCGTCCATACCGGGCAACCTGCAATGGATCATGGCGCAGTGCGGCGCCAAGACCTTCGGCTATCAGCTGCCCGATGAGCACCGCCTTGACCGGCAACTGGCGGAATATGCATCAAGTAGCGGCCATGCGGTGGAAGTGGCGGACACCGAGCATTTCCTGACCACCCGCGGGGAACTCGGCGAGCTTTTCAAAGGCAGGAAGCAGTACCTGATGGAACGGTTCTACCGCGTGATGCGCGAACGGACCGGTCTGCTGATGAACGGCAACAAGCCTGCAGGCGGTCAATGGAACTTCGACAAGGAGAACCGTGGAAGGCCACCGCGTTCGCATGTAGCGCCCCCTCCCCTGCTTTTCGACCACGATGTGCGTGATATTGCGGGCATGCTTATCAGCCAGGACGTGAAGACCGTCGGCACGGTGGATGCGCAGCATTTCCAGTGGCCGCTTGACCGCGCGCAGGGTCTGGCCTTGGTGCAGTATTTCTGCGATGCGCTGCTGCCCCACTTCGGCACTTACCAGGATGCCATGATGCCCGGCCAGTGGGCCTTGTACCATGCACGCATCAGCTTCGCTTTGAACGTGAAGCTGATCTCGCCGCTGGAAGTATGCAGTGCTGCCGAAGCCGCGTGGCGCGCCGATCCCGGACGTATCACCCTGCCGCAGGTGGAAGGCTTCATCCGCCAGATCATCGGGTGGCGCGAATACATGCGCGGCATCTATTGGGCGCACATGCCCGGTTTCGCATCGCTCAACTTCTTCGGGCACGACCGGCCGCTGCCCGCGTGGTTCTGGACCGGTCGCACCAGAATGGCCTGCCTGCGTGAGGCCATCACCGGAAGCCTTACCAACGCCTATGCCCACCACATCCAGCGCCTGATGGTGACCGGCAATTTCGCATTGCTCGCCGGTGTTGACCCCGATGAGGTGGATCGGTGGTACCTCGGCATCTACATAGACGCGCTGGAATGGGTGGAGATCACCAATACGCGCGGCATGAGCCAATGGGCCGATGGCGGCATAGTGGGTACCAAGCCCTATGTGAGCAGTGGGGCCTACCTGAACAAGATGGGGCACCACTGCAGTACGTGCCATTACGACGTGAACGACCGCACAGGACCCAAGGCATGCCCGTTCAATGCGCTCTACTGGCATTTCCACGCGCGCAACCGCTCCAGGCTCGAGGCTCCCGATGCGCGGCCGGGCACGATGATGCGTGTGGGCATGGTCTACCGCACGTGGGAGAAGATGACACCGGGGATGCAGCAGGCGCTCCTCGCAAAAGGTGATGACCTGCTGGCCAACCTCGAAACGCTCTGATCAGGCACTGTGCGGTCGATCCTTCGGGTCCGGGACAAGTGCCATGAATACGTGATCCATGAACAAGGCCCGTTCCATCCTGTGGTTCCGTAATGATCTCCGACTGGAGGACAACCCTGCCATGCATGCCGCGCTGGCCACAGGTGACGAGGTGCTGCCCGTGTTCATCATCGACCCGTACCAGCTAACGCCCGGCGTGCATGGTATACCCCGCATGGGGCCCTTCCGCGCGCAGTTCATGCGGGAATGCGTCTCGCAGCTCGACCAGCGTCTGCGCGCCATCGGCTCCGCACTGCAGGTACATGTGGGGCACCCTGCCAGCGTACTCCACCGCATCGCTGCCGAACACCAGGCGTCGTCCGTCCATGCACAGGCCCAGTTGGCATGGGAGGAAAAGCGTCAGGAGCAAGCGGTGTCCGCGGACCTGCCGCTGCACCTTGCCGCGCCCGCCACCCTTGTTCATCCCGATGACCTCCCGTTCGGGCTGGAGAAGCTGCCGAAGGTGTTCACCGCATTCCGCCACAAGGTGGAGGCGCGCTGGACCGTAAGACCGGCGCTCCCCGTTCCTGCCGCATTACCCACGCCAGCGGCATGGCAGGAACCACGGCTGCCCCCGCTCTTCAGCGACCTTGCATTGCCGGAGAAGGATGCACGTGTGGTGATGTCGATGACCGGTGGTTCAGAGGCTGCACATGAACGGCTGGCACACTTCACCGGAGCGTCACGCGCACTGGGGCACTACAAGGAGACCCGCAACGGCATGCTCTCAGCGGACGAAAGCAGCAAGCTGAGCCCCTGGCTGGCCGCAGGGGCGCTCTCGCCGCGTACCGTGTACGAAGCGGTGCGCAAGTACGAAGCACAGCACGGCGCCAATGAAAGCACCTACTGGCTCATCTTCGAATTGCTCTGGCGCGACTTCTTCCACTTCACGTCGGCACGCCACGGGGCGGATCTTTTCAGGCGCGGTGGCATTGCACGTGCCGAAGCACGCGGGGTGTATGATCGTCGCCGCTTCGAGTCGTGGTGCGAAGGACGCACCGGACAGTCATTCATCGACGCCAACATGCGGGAGCTCGCCGCCACCGGATGGATGAGCAACCGTGGCCGGCAGAACGTTGCCAGCTACCTGGTACACGACCTTGGCCTGGACTGGCGTCTTGGTGCCGCCTGGTTCGAGCACCTGTTGGTGGACTACGACCCCTGCAGCAACTGGGGCAACTGGCAGTACCTCGCCGGCGTTGGCAACGACCCCCGCGAAGGACGCCGCTTCAACCCCGACCTGCAGGCGGAGCGCTATGACCCCGAAGGACGATTTGTTCGACGTTGGATCGTTGATGGATCCCACTGACGGGGCGTCGGGACCAGCCTGCTGAGGCACAGCTTTGTGCCCATGTCACGGACCATCATCATCATCGCCCTGTTCGTCTCCATCGCCACGCAAGCCCAGGACAAGGGCATCGGTATCGGTATCATGGCCGGCGACCCCACAGGGATCAACGGAAAGTACTGGCTGGCCGAGGATCGTGCGCTCACCTTCGGACTGGGCTGGGGACCCTGGGGTCGCACCTTCAACCTGCATGGCGACTACACCCTGCAGAACGTGGAACTGCTCAAGGACGGTGATGTGGTCCTAGATCTCTACTATGGTGCCGGAGCGCGATTCCGCAGTTGGAGCGGTGACCGCTATTGGCGGAGCGGTACATGGTATTACGATGATCGCGGCAGCATCGGGTTGGGCTTACGCGTTCCTGTGGGGGCTGTGATGACGGTGGATGGAATGCCGCTCGACTTCTTCCTGGAGGTGGTGCCCACCCTTGAACTCATACCTGCCACCTATTTCGACCTCGACCTGGGCATCGGCGCCCGCTACTGGTTCTGATCACGGCCACCGACGGTGCAGCCATCCGCGCGTGCTGAAGGAGGTGCGGTAGAGCCCATGGTGGACCACGAGCCCGGTGAGGACACCGATCACGGCCCCTGCGATGACATCCTGGGTGAAATGCTGGGATAGATAGACCCGGCTGAAGGCGAGAGTGGCCGCAAGGATGCCGAGCACCGGCGTCCAACCCCTCCGGCCGATGATCACCGCCAGAGATAAGCACATGGCCCATGCCGCCGTGCTGTGCCCGCTCGGGAAGCTGAAATGGTGGTGCAACTCCACCCCCTCCACCCACGGCATGCCAGCCAGCTGCTCCCTGAACATGGCGGGCCGGTGCTCACCAGCGAATACGAAGCGTTTCAGCACTTGTGTGATGACCGCGCTGATCCCGCAGGAAAGTCCAAGTTGGAGGGCACTGCGCAGGTCCTTGGACCACCATACGACCAGCGTCAGCGCTGTGGGGACCAGTCCATCGGCCAGGTGGGTCAGGTAGGCCATCACCACATCCGCCCACGTTGCGTGGAACGTGTTCGCAAGCCTGTGCAACTCCAGCGGTCCGAAGAGCAGCAGCCCGATGGCGCCGGTGGACACGAAGGCGAGCCACACGAGCAGGAACGGGCGAAGGGAAGGATCGCGATGCACGATACAAAGGTACCGCTGCAACTGCGGGACCTCTGCCGGGGTCGGCGATCAGGGCTTGATGCGGCCCTGCCCATGCACATCGGATCGTGGATGACGCCTGCAAGGAATACCATGATCGAAGTATGGGCGTGGACTGCGGTATGTGGCTGCTTTGCAGGAACAGAACCCCACCCATGAGCACCATCGGCAAGCGTTACATCGACCGGACCGGCGACCGCAAAAGCGACCGTGTATTGGATGCCCGAACCAAGGCGATCCTCAATTCCGTGATGAAGGAGGGCCGTGGCCGCGCTCTGGACGCATACCTGCGAGCACTGATGCCGACCACGTGAACAGGTGCCGGTCCACGATCTTCGTGTATCGGTATGCACCATCACGTTCAACCGGAAATGCTCCGCCTCTTCATTGCGTGCGGCATCGGCGACCCCGATCGCCTGACACTGGAGCGTGCTGTCAGCCAAGCGCCCTGGACGGCACATTGGCGCATGATCGAACCGGCATCGTGGCATGTAACGGCGCTCTTCATCGGCAACGTTCATCACAGGCAGTTGGAGCGCGAGCAAGAGGCGATCGCTGATGAGGCGCGTGGCAGCGCTCCTATCGTGCTGGCCGACGGAAGGCTGAGAAGCATGCAACCGGATGCACCCTCCATGCGGTGGATCCGTTTCCTGCCGAATGCTGCACTTTCCGATCTGCACGGAAGGCTTGCCCACCGGCTGTCCCTTCCCCCATCGCCACATGACCCGTTCTGGCCTCATATAACCCTGGCCCGGGCGCGTGGCAATAGCAGGCAGCACATGGAGGGGGAAGGTCAATTGGTCCTGCCGCGGCTTGTGTTGGGTGGGCTCAGCCTTTACCGCTCCGATCCCGGACCGGACGGTCGCACCTACCGCCCGGTGTTCACGCGGCCCTTTGCGGGTGATATGTAGACAGGCCCGGACGAGGTGGCATGAGCGATCCTTACCAGGGGGGCGTGCATCAAGGGGAGCGACCGGTGCGTTTGCCCGATCGATCTGACACCCCTGACGATCAACACGGTACTTTTGGGCGTTCTTAACCTGCCGTGACCCTGATGCGTTACCTCCCCCTGCTCGCTGCAACCCTGATGGCCTGTGGCTCCCCGGACCCCATACAGGTGGCCGATGCCACTGGAACGAACACCGACAGCACCCGCACGGACAGCCTCATCCACCCCGAAGAAAAGCACTTCCGCACGCTGAAGCAGCTCACCTTCGGGGGTGACAATGCGGAGGCTTACTGGAGTTTCGGGGGCGACCGCCTGATCTTCCAGGCCACCAATCCAGCATGGGGAGAAAGCTGTGACCAGATCTACGTCTTCAACCCCTTCACCGATGATCTGCGCAACACACCGCCCACCAAGCTCAGCATCAACGGGGGGCGTACCACCTGCAGTTACTTCCTGCCGGGCGACTCGTTGGTGCTCTTCGCCAGTACACACCAGGGCGGGCATTCCTGTCCCAAGGTCCCCGATCGCAGGACCGATGGCAAATACGTGTGGCCCATCTACGACTCGTTCGATATCTACGTGAGCGACCTGAAGGGCACGCTCGTGCGCCCGCTCACCACCTCACCCGGTTACGATGCCGAAGCCACGGTGAGCCCCACGGGTGACCGCATCGTGTTCACCAGCATGCGCGATGGCGACCTGGAGCTCTACACCATGAACATCGATGGCAGCGACGTAAAGCGCATCACGAACACGCTCGGCTACGATGGGGGCGCGTTCTTCAGTCCTGATGGGCGCAAACTGTTGTGGCGCGCCAGCCGTCCGCAAGGCGATGCCGCGGTGGCGGAATACAAGCAACTGCTGAAGGAGGGCCTGGTGACCCCCACCAACATGGAGCTTTACGTGGCGAACGCCGATGGCAGCGACATGCGCAAGGTGAGCGACCTTGGCAAGGCCAATTGGGCACCGTACTGGCATCCCAGCGGGGAGCGGATATTGTTCGCGAGCAACCACAAAAGCGAACGCGGGTTCCCCTTCACGCTTTACATGGTGAACGTGGACGGCACCGGGCTGGAGCAGGTGAGCTTCGGTGACACCTTTGATGCGTTCCCGGTGTTCAGTCCGGACGGACGCCACCTGGTCTTCAGCAGTAATCGCAACAACAACGGCACCCGCGAGACCAACCTCTTCCTGGCGGAGTGGGTTGATTGAAGCTTCCCTGCATGGCAGCACAACAGCCCCCCCGTCCGCGGTGGATGCAACGGCTCGCCGACCGCTGGGGCGTTTCGCCTGCGCGGGTCCTGGTGATCCTGCTGGTGTTCGCGCTCACCGGCACCACGGTGATGCTGCTCAAGCGTCCCGTGCTGGCGTGGTTCACCGGTGATGGCCCGCAGGGCTGGATCGTGAGCGCGGTCTATTACCTGCTGATCCTGCCCGCCTACAACCTCATCCTGCTGGTGTATGGCGCGCTGCTGGGCCAGTTCAGGTTCTTCTGGGAGTTCGAGAAGCGCTTCTTCCGGAGGCTGTTGCGCCGGTAAGACCTGTTACGCATCCAGTGCGCGCTTTACACGCAGTGCCTCGCGCGCAGCATTCTCCCTGATGCGGCATTCCCAGCACACCACCACGCTCCATCCAAGCGCCTCCAGGGCCTCCTGTTTGCGCAGGTCGCGCTCCTGATTGGCTGCGAGCTTGGCATCCCAGAAGGTGCGGTTGCTTCTGGGGCGCGTGGGTTTGCAGAACGGGCAACCGTGCCAGAAACAGCCATGGACGAGCACGGCCACCCTGCGGCCGATGAAAGCGATGTCCGGCCGCGCGGGCAACCGGGCCACATGCAACCGGTAACCCGTCAACCCCTCGGTGCGCAACGCCTTCCGCAGCATCCTTTC
>Ga0169931_10002271_pt1 | contig 31359 bp, 29 predicted proteins | sample Kivu_15m_20L_FD_129675 | JGI IMG/M metagenome (GOLD analysis project Ga0169931, IMG submission 129675) | Freshwater microbial communities from Lake Kivu, Western Province, Rwanda to study Microbial Dark Matter (Phase II) - Kivu_15m_20L... | ecosystem: Environmental > Aquatic > Freshwater > Lake...
CCGAGCGGGATATGGGCGGACAATCATGTACGACCAACTCTGAAGATGTCAGTGGATTGAGCGATAATGAACGCAGTGAGTCAGTGGTGGATAGGAGGTCTGAGAACTCGTAAAGCGAAGGTCGCGGGTTCGATTCCCGCAGGCGGCTCAAAAGAGAATATTCAGATGAAAGGTTTCATTGCTCATCCTATATTTCAATACGGTATGTCGGAGAGTTTCGATTCCAACACTACAAGAATATTCACTTAAGATAAATTAAGACACATCTATGATGAAGGATATGCGTTTCGGCTCTCTACTGTTACCCAGAGTTGCAATTGGAGCTAGAAAATTCTATTGTATTTTAAAATTGGATATTAATTCGATACCCCGAAAGAGTGTTAGAAATCTTTATTTGAGGTTCAAGGTGTTTAACACCTTTCAAAGAGTCAAATCAAGAATTGTTTCAATTTTTCTGTCAATTCTATTCGGATTGTCGGCCGGCATCATTTTCTTGGGGGGGTTCTCAAATCTCAACCCAAATAATGTTGATTGGATTAGCTCCGATAATAGAACAGCCTATTTGGCACAAGTTGCATTCATTAATGATGACTGGCGAATTCCAATCGGTTCAAATCCGAATTACGGAATGGACTTAGCTACAACTTTAACAAATACTGGGCCTGCCCCTCTCTTGGCGATTCTCCAAAAACTATTTGAACTGGATGCCCAAAAACAATACTTTGGTTTATGGATCCTATTAAATTTCATTCTTCAAGCACTGGTGGCCAACGCAATCGCCAAAAGCTTGAGGTTTTCAAGATTAGGCAACTCACTTCTTGTGGTATCTTCACTCACTCCCTTTTTCTTGTTCAGAGCTGAAATTCATTACTGGTTAATCTCACACTTCCTTTTGCTTATGTCAATAAACTACGCAATAAGAAAGATTAGCGAAGTTAATTTTGCAATCTGCGGTCGTATGACGTTTTTGTGTTTACTCTCTTACCTGATTAATCCATACATATGTGCCATGGTAATCATCGTAAATGTGTTTTTGGGAGCTGTTACCTATTTTGAGGAAAAAAATGCGAAAGGTGCGCTAAAACAATTGTTTGTCCCAGCACTGGCGACTCTTCTTGCTTATTTTCTCTGTGATGGAATAAACCGAAATATCCCAGCATCGGAATCCCTCAGACTCATACTTGGTGGTGCTTACGGACAGTTTAATTTTAACCTAATAAGCTTCTTTAATCCGAGGACAGGACTAATGGATAAAAGTCTGCCACGTGATTCCGATTCAAACATGATTACAGATTGGTCTGTAATAGATGTAAACCTGGGAACCACTACAGGTTCATATGAAGGCTATCTATATTTGGGCGCAGGAGTCTTGTTCTCGTTGTTCATTGCGGTTCTGTGTACTTTTAAGAATAGGTCTAAGGCCATTGAGGCAATCAAAGAAATTCCATGGTTTAAAACGCTGATATTGATTCTAGGCACAATAACTTTGTTCGCCATTTCTCACCGGGTCACTATTGGTAGTTGGGAGTTTTACCTCGTTCCTAAAAAAATCGATTATTACCTTTCCTGGGGGCTTTCACTGTTTCGATCTTCAGGAAGATTTATGTGGGTAATTGGATATTTGACAATAATTTTCGCTATCGGGGTAATTGACAGATATGGTCGAAAAAAGACACCTCTATTACTCTTAGCTATTGTTTTTCAGTTAATCGATGTGGGCACCCCAATGTACGAAAAATTTACTATGAGCCAAAAATTTGAGCATAGCAAAAAAAGTATCTTTGACTTTTCAGAATTACGAGGTTTGGGTTTGCAAGGAAATCAAATCGAGCGTATCTTGCTTTATCCTAGCGGCAATGGTACTTATGGATTTGAACGAGTTGCTTTGTGGGCCATGGAGTTGGATATTCCGTCCAATGCCTTCGAAAGCGCAAAAATAAATCACCTAAGGATTATTGAGCAAAATAGACACTTATTTGAGACAATATGCAGAAAAGAATTCAAGAAGGGGACTGTATATCTTGTTCCCTTTTCATACCTCCACGAATTCAATTCCTGTAATCTTAACTCTGTTAGAAGTTTGGCGGCTGATAACTTCTTAGTCTTAAGACGGATTGAATAGTAAGAAAAAGTTATAAATAAAGCTAATTGTCATCAGGGGTAGTTGTGGATGTTTTGACAAAAAGCCCATTGAATAACCCAGGTACTTCTGAATTTGTTTCATATATGACTTTAAGTCTTGAGTCACGTTTAAGATTTGATAGACCTTCTCTGTCCAAGTCGCAAAAGAATATATATTTAGAGTTCTTCCTTGAATCCTTAAGAGGAGGAGCAAACGTTACATAATGTTTGTCTATCGATTGATAACGCCCACCAAAAACCGAATAAATACCACGCATGCACTCAAATCGCGCTGGCTCAGCCCGTAAATTGGTTTCCAAAAGAAACAAATTTTTGTCTAAGTTTAATCTACTTTCAGAAACACCAGACGTTCCATTCAAGACATTAGCTCTGTAAGGTTCTCTATCGATAGAGAAGTATTTGTAAGACACTGTAGCCAAGGCAAAGAGTGAAGGAAGAACCAGAAACAACGCGAATTTGCGAATGAATGTATACCAGGAAGCTTCTAAAGAAGTTAAGTTAGGTAAAGCGTAGATAGCGCATGGGACTACCCACCATATTTTCAACGCAGCCGCAGTAGGGTAAAGGGAAGAGAGCGAAGCAAGGGCTAATCCTAGAGACACTTCATTTCTCGAAAACGGCCTCGTACTAGAGAAATGTCTAATTCCTGCAATCAAAAGGAAACAAAATGCATAGATATTGAAACTTGGCGAATTTTCTACTATCAACTTTAGATTCCTTATTAAAGAGGATTCAAGACCCCTCAATTGATATTCAGGATTTCGCACTAGTCCTGACATGAAAAAGTAGGAGAATGTCAGTACTAGAGTTGAACCGCCAACTATAAATTTCTTTCCCCTACTTCCTTTATTAGAAACCTTCATCAGTGCCTGCACCAGTACATAGCTTGTAAGTCCAAAAAACAAGATCCTAATGTTAAAGGCAGGTCGCAATCCATTTCCGTTTTCATGATGTGATGAGAATCCATATATTATGTTTTGTCGAATGAAATCATCAAAGGAACCAAGGTATATCATAATTAAAAAAGAAACCATTAATCCAATTGAGTAGAAAGAAACACTTAAGAGGATCCATTTTCTATCTAGTCTCCTAAAAAATAAGAGCAGAAATAGAAAAAAAGCAAGTGCTATTGAAACTTGGTTTATGCGATTAAGGGTGATAACTGCCAGGATAACCCCCAAAATAGAGGCAGAAAGTGACACGGACTTATTGGACTCAATCAAATTCAACATCAAAAGCAACAAGACAGTTGTAGTTATTTCAGGCCAAGGCCGCATTGTAGAACCGAGCCCATCTATAGGATTTCCTAAGACCCAGGCAAAAGTGATAATTGTTGCAATTGGATTTCTAAAGACACGTTGAATTTTCTGATGAATAAGAAAAGCTATTAGAGCAAGTTGTAACGCGGTTAGTGTTCGGAGGACGAAAACGGTCTCACCAAATAAGTGAACCCATGCCCCTTGAAGAAGTGGGGTGAAAGGACCATACTGAGCAACAAAATCACGATTCGGCACGAGGCCTTCACTTACAGCAATGGCCGAAGCAAGAAGGAACCCATCGTGATAAGAATCAGGATCCAAACGGGCCTGAAATAAGAAATAAGTTAAACTAGAAACAAAGACAAATACATGAATCCAATAGGCTCTCAGAGGAGGGAGAAATACATAACCAGATGAGACTCTAAGATTTTTGCTCAAGTAAAGTCACCATCTTCCACTATCAGAGCTTAAAATATTAAATATGAGTGGAGCATCAATCTACCACTTCAATAAGTTATATATCTACAGCAATTGCAATATGTTAGAGTCCTGTTTTTAACCCTGGAGGTGAACCTTGAAGAAAAAAGTTTCTGATATCTTGGACAACCCTATCCTCTATTCAGCTTTTCAAAAAGCGGTTAAGACCAAGAGATACTATGACAACTTGGATCACTTACTAGGATCTGAGGGAAATATTAAGGTGCTCGATTATGGTTGCGGACCAGGCGATCTTCTTGAGAGATTGAGATTCAATTACTATTTAGGGATAGATCCATCAGGTGATTGCATAAGAAGAGCGATTAGGCGATTTCCTAAACTGGAATCTAATGCACGATTTTGTGTAGGGGACCAAGAATTACTAAGGAGTTTACCTAAAGAAGATTTCGACTTGGTGATAGCCATTGGAGTGCTTCACCACATGACGGACGAGTCTGTGAATGATTTTCTTCAAGAAGCGTACAGGATTCTTAGAGTAGATGGACGACTTATTACTCTAGATCCAGTGAGGCATGAAAAGGAGAGCCGCTTGAGTGGTTTTCTGGTTAAACAAGACAGAGGAAGAAACGTTAGAAATGCACTTAGTTACCGGGAATTGGTTGATAAGCGGAAATTTTTGGTTGAGAGTCAAGTCCATGTGGGTATGTTAAGAATCCCTTACGATCAATTTTCAATGAGATGTAGAAAGTTAAATTAAGTTAGGCTCACATTACTCTCTTTTTTTGTTTTCCAACGAGCTACTCTGAAGAACTGAAAAAACAGAGAGACTAACTGAAACAGGATAGATACACTCGACATAGTAAACAGTTTGCTTCCTTTAGTTTCATTCCAAAAAAGTAAGGGCTCTTCCCACACGTCAAGGAAACCGCGAAAATTTCTTGTGAATCTTAGTAATAATTCAAGTTCAAAGAACCATCGCGTTTCAAATTGATCCTCTAAACACTTCATTAACTTCGGTGTACATCTAAAAACTTTTAGGCCAGCTTGAGAGTCATATGGAATTACAAAGCCAGAACATGATAAGAACGCCATTATTCCTCTTCCCACAATATGACGAATTCGTTTCCTGTTTATGTTTCTTCCAGAGAGTTTTACTCTGGATGCAAAGACTGCTTCATGTTGGCCTTCTTCGGCCAAGTCGAACATTCTCTTTATATCCTGCGCTGAGAACGCCATGTCCGCGTCTACGAATCCAATATAGCTTTCATTGTATTCAATGTCCATACTTCTTACAATTCTCAGGAACCCTTCTCGAATTGCATTAGCTTTTCCTAAATTGTTTTCGATAGTAATGGTCCTCTGGGATTTTAGATTCATTGAATGAATAGTTGCTGCTGTACTGTCAGTCGATGCATCATTAACAAAAACCAAAATTACGCAGTAATCTTCAATTTGCTGCCAGTATTCAGCTGGAGCTAGACGATTAGCTTCATTAAAACAAGGAACAATTAGGAATCTCTTTGTTGAAGAGTCAGTCACTTGACAATGATACTGAAAAGCAAACAAAAGTTGTCAGTCTAGAGGTAAAGTTTGGTTTGGGCTTTTGCCAATCTATCTTTTAAGAAAAACTATTGCCTAAAAAAGCAGAACGTACAATTCCAATATGGAAACTCTTGGCGGTAAGCATCACTGCGAGATCAGAAGAAGCCAGCTACTATAAAGGTCGTAATTTGAGTTCTTCTAAAAAGGATTGTGGAAGCATTGCTCGTCCACGCTCACTAAAAATATAGGCTGTGCCTCGCTTCGCACCAGTTTCATTAGTTGCCGGCTCATCAGGAACAAAAACTTGTACACTTGAATCATGAGGAATAATCGAGATGTCTACCTGCAGGTCTTCGTATTTGTCGAACCCGTAGCCATTGGGATTAGAAGCATGGATCTTGAAGTCGTCAACAATTGCGACCCAGTTACCACCCCACCTGCACAGTGCCTCTAGTTCTAACGTTGTCGGGATATCACCTTCCCAGTGGGCATCAAGGTAGCAAAGCAGCGTTGTGTCAGGACTTAGACCACTTAAAATTTTATCGAACGAAATCTTAGAGTCTCCAAAAATTAACTCAATTCTCTCGCCATATACCGGCAAGAGTCTGGCTTTTGCAATTTCATAGGAATTCTGATTAGACTCTATCGAAAGAACCTTCTCTACACTTGGAACCCCAAGAAAAAACCACGTAGAACTACCCATAAAAGTGCCCGTTTCTACTACGTACTTGGGGCGCAAATAATGAGAAATTATTGATAAATTATACATTCGGCGCGCTTGACCATTAAGTGGATAGACCCACCAGTTTTTGAATATTTCTAAAGGGCTAATAAGCTGAAAAAGTTTATTAATAAAAATTGTATAAATTGCACTAAAACCTTTTGTTATGATTCGCATCGCGCTGTCAATGCTACCAGTAAGGGCAAAGCGGAATTGGCAAATTACTTGGATAAATATTCCAAAAATCGAGACTCTAGTAAGTTTTGGTTACAATAAAGAAGGGTTCACGCTTCCCCGTAACTCATTTAAAAAAGTCGCCGCAATAGAGCCTGTACAATTAGTATTTCCTCGAGAATAAAGTGTATGCTCTGATGATGGATGCAGGCACCGGGTTTGAGGCAGACACAGACTCCCCTCAGGTTTCAGAAAGTTATAAAAACCTTTCAAAGGAAGCCCGTCAGCATTTAATTGCCAAGTCAATTCCTGTCAGTCACGCTAAATATGGATTTGAGGTGGTTGAGTGTCACGATGATGGCAGTGTGTATTTTTCATGTGCCTCATTACCAGTTTCCGAGCGCGGAGCAATTCTTTTAGATCTTGAAACGTACCTTAAGTCAGAAACTGACCCCGCGATTACCGTTTGGCTATCCCCACTCGGCGATAGATCTGCTCTTAGGAAACTTAGAGGGGTAAATATAAACACTATAAAGAAGAATACGGACTAAAAGGAATCAGTCTAAATGACCACTATAAATCATAAGGAATCATCTCCGGTCGATACAAAAGAAGGACTTCTAATACTTGACTCCCACAAACTCTCTCATCACTTTGATCGTGTTCAAACTTGGGAGTCTGGTGAAAAGGTGGCTCCAGTAAGTGTTGATATGGCGCTCACTCGAGCCTGTGGTGCTATGTGCTCCTTCTGCTATGCAATGGTTCAGGAGTCGCAAGAAAGACCAGCAATAAAAGTTGATTCGGCTTTCAATCTTCTAGATGATTTTGCCGAAATCGGCGTAAAGGGTGTCTCACTCATTTCGGACGGCGAGAGCACAATTTCTAAGGCATATGTTCCCTTCATTCAACACGCCAATAAACTAGGTATAGATGTAGGAAATGCCACTAATGGTTGGGAGTGGGAGCCGGAAAAGATAGATGCAGTGCTTCCTTATCTCACCTGGGTGAGATTTACGGTTGCCGCCGGACGCCCAAATAGTTATGCGAAGATTATGTACAAAGGTCCTGAACATACGGAAGTCTTTGACCGAGCGATGAGTCACATCAAGTACGCAGTGGAGCTAAAAAAACGCTTAGGCCTAAAGGTGACACTAGGTATTCAGATGGTATTGCTACCGGAAATGGGCGAAGAAATAATCCCCTTTTCGCAGCTCGCCTTGGATCTTGGAGTTGACTATGGGGTCATAAAGCATTGTTCTGATGATGAAGTTGGAAGTTTAGGTGTTGAATATTCTAAGTACAAACCCCTTTACCCACTCTTACAGCAGGCAGAGTCGATGAGTACTGACAATACAAAAATAATCGTTAAGTGGGAAAAGATTGAGCAGAGAGCTGAATATAAGAGATTCTACGGGCCACAATTCCTACTTCAGATTAGTGGCAGTGGATTAGTTGCACCTTCAGGGATGTTCTTCAATGCGAAGTTTTCTAAGCTGCATATAGGAAATTTCACAGAAGAGAGATTTATAGACATGTTTAGATCCGAAAGGTACTGGAGGGCTATGCGATATCTAGCCTCTCCCGCGTTTGACGCGAGGACCATGATGGGAACACTGCCGATACAGCACTATGCAAGCGTTGCGCTTGATCGCCACGCAAGGGGCATTGAACGAATCGCTCCAGCAAGCAATTCAACCCCACCTCTTCACGTCAATTTTATCTGATTGACTTCTTAGATAAGTTCGTCGCGCTTCCCAAAGGGCAGAGACGGAAGTTCTTATAGCTTCCACAGATGGTAGGTTGTCAGAAACTTTTTTACTAGAACGAGAATTATGCCCCTCTTGGACTGGTGCGGCAGTTTGAACCAGCAATCCACCATTTGCAACAACGTTTGTTATCACTGCTATTGCGTTCCCATGCCCCTTCGCACTCTGTAAATATCGCTCAAAATCAGTCTTTCGCGCTAAGAACAACCCGTGAATGTCTCCGATGTAGTAGAAAGTTAGATGTCTGTACAAGTCTCTCAAAATTCTGCTTGCCAATCTCTTTACAGGAGGTCGACTGCGAGCCAGATTTGTCCGACAACCCAAAATGATTTCACCTTTTCCGCATAAACTTATTATGTTTTCGAGTGCGACATTTCCGAACATAGCATGTCCGGGTATTGGCAACGCCCAGGTAGAACTCGAAAGCTTTACACCGGTATTGATGGCTTCAGAGATTCCAAGTGAATGAGGATGCCTAACATGCTGAACTTGAAAAAATCTTGAATTAGGGACGATGTAAGGTGACTCGATTTTACTTCCATCATCTACCACTATTAATTCAAATCGAGAAGTCTTGAACTTCTCAGTCGCTAGCAAAATAGAATCAATTGTTTCTTGCAGGTCAGCACCCACATCGCGAAAGAAGACAATTAACGCTATTGAACAACCCTCCCCCATCACAAATTCAGATTCTTCATAGTTCTTATGTTGTAATAACTAGAATCTTGAATATCGCCAAAGGAACCTGCTAGGTAGGCGTTTTTTATATCCAATATTGCGTCATCAACCGTCTTGATCGGCTTGAACCCTAAATCGTTGAAAATAGCTTTGCCTGAAACCCTGTACGAGCGATCATCTACGACAGGTAGAACCTTTATATCAATGTCCCGACCAACGATTGTTTTAACTCGATTCGCAATATCCATTACCGTCAGATTTTCGCCTGCTACGTTGTACGTCTTTCCATTAACTATTTCTTTCGGAGCCTCAATTATCGAACTATAAGCACGACACATATCGTGAATATGAAGATTAGGGCGGAATTGACCACCTCCGTCAACACGGATTTCTCCAGAGGTCAGTGCTTGAATAGTGAGAATATTTACAACCAAGTCAAATCTTTGCCGCTTCGAGTAACCGCAGACCGTTGAGGGTCGAAGAATAGTTCTCCTAATGTTTGGCTTCAATTCTTTCCCAATCATTTCTTCACATAAAACTTTGAACTTTGAGTAATCAGTTCTTGGCTCACAGACCAAATCCTCGGTTACTTCGGGTTCATTTTTGACTCCATAAACAGAGGATGAAGACGCATAAATCAAATTCTTTACATCGGAATTATTAAGGAGATTCAAGAAGTGACTAAATGAGTCAAAATTAACTTCTTTAGATAGTTTTGGGTTTAGCTCATAACTGGGATCATTCGAGATGCAAGCAAGATGAATGACAGTATCGATACCTGTTAAAGCTTTCTGTAAGGCGTCTATATTTCTAATGTCTCCCTCTAAGTATGTTATCCGCGATGAAAAATCGCCATCTGAAGCATTCCATCGACCTTGCGGATACCAAAAAGTATCGAATACTGAGACTTCGTGGGAGTTGAGAGCGAGGTGCTTCTGCAATTCCGCGCCCACATAGCCAGCTCCACCAATAAGCAAAATTTGCGACATTTCTAACCTACACTCTCTGAGGCATGCAATATGGCTTCAATTTCAAGACTTAATCGATCAAAATTAAGACTGATTTGATTACCAATTCCACCTAGAACCGTTGCGCCCGCTACATTACCAAAGAATGCAGCAATCTCTATTGGCGCTCCCACTTTTAACATTAGTGAGGTTAATGTCATTAATGCGTCTCCCGCTCCTGTCCTATCTACTATGTGAGGAGTAAAGGCTGGTACCAGGTTGACACCTCCCCCTTTGTTCATACAGACCAAGCCACCAGCGCCATTTGTAATAAAGATATTCCGACATTCCAGAGTCTTAGTTAGCTCTGAAACTAAAGTCGGTAAATCAAGTGAGCGTCTTCGTAACTCGTTTGACACTTCTGAACCATTCAAGAAGAGCGAAGAAAAGCCTCTATATTTTGAAATTGAGTTAAGGCCGCGGTTACCTGCATTTGATTGAGCGTTAGCAGAGACCTTGGAGGCAAATTGAGAGAGGATTTCTATTGAACTCGCATCAAAATAACCATGACCGTAATCGAAAAGCATAATTACATCAGTTTTATCTAGGAGATTGCGATTTGATTGTAATAACTCTTTCACCTCTTCGCTTATGCTTACCTCTTTCATCTGATAAAGTTCAAAAAGCTTCATTCTTGTGGCGGAGTCGATAAACCTAGTCTTTCTGATCGTTAGCAAATCCTCATCTGTTACTTCAAGAAGAGACGTGTATTTATCTAAAAATCCTTTTATTAGAGCATAATCCTCCATCCCAAATGAGGTGAACAACGAGTGGTCTATTCCAAGCCCAGAAAGGTGTCGCGCCACTGCAAGTACTCCACCACCAACAAGTAGAGAGCTCTGCTCTAAGAAAGCCAACATTGGATCCTTTGATGTTTTACCAAGCGCTTCAGTAAAAATGTATTCATCAAGAATAGTCTCACCTATTACCGTAACATTCAGAGATTTGACTTGATTAATTAGTGACATGATTTCATCTAATCCGTATTTCTTCTTTAGTTTGCGGAGCCAAATAAGAGTATCTACAGGAATTGAGCCAGCAATTGATTCAGGTCTATCTAAAAGTTGGTATCGGGCAAAGTCTGAAGAAACAATCTCCGTTCGTCGTGTATTGTCTCGGCTGGGTTCTTTTGAACCAACAGAAGTGTGAACTAAATGGACATCACCAATTACTACAATCAATTTAGAAGAAGCTGACGTATGATAATCAAAAAGTTCACCAACTGTGTCTAATATTTGAAAATCAACCTTTAAATCTAATCCAGATGCAACTAAATACTTTTCAAATTGATTTCTAATAAATACTGGAGCTTGCTTAAGTGTAACTATGGTCACTTCGTTGCTTACTCCAGAGGCAAGATTGATGGAGTTTTGTATAGAGAAGCCATTTACTTGTTCAAAGTTCTCTACAAATATCAGTGCTTTAAATAACTCCAAAGTTTTACTCTTCCCTATTGGTTAGTTCTTTCAAGTCAATAATAGTGGCTCTAGCCTGGAATTTCTTTGGTTTGGGCCTAGGTTCCTTATCGCTTTCCCCATTCAGGAAGTCTGATGATTCGGAGGATCTCTCCCTTCAAATTCTTTTCGGGTCTATCTTGGCTGTGATTCTAACTTCACAAATCTATTGGAGAAGTTTGCGAATTCAGGAAGTTAAACAACATACTTAATTGGCTAAACATACTTAGTTGACCTTGGTGTTTTTGCTTCATTTGAGACTATTCTTTTCCATTTTAATGTCTTAGTTCAAACCATATTAAATACAGACAGGCCACGTTCAAACTTTGTACTGAGCTGGATAGAGTGTTAACCGAAGGATGCCACAAAGTTCTATATTCAAACCGAAATTGAGAAGAAATTTGGCAAGGAATCGGCAAATGCGTTTGACGAGGGAGTCAGCGAGAACATTAAGAGAGTTTTAGTGTCTTAATGGCAGGACACGCGAGCAATAACCTGGACTGGAGAGTCGGTACAAATAGCATTTAATCGCCATACTGATTTTTAGAATTTGCAAGGCTCCATAGAGAATTCACGTTGGGGGGGGAAAAAATAATTATTACAGTTAGATCACTTGTGGATGCTTTGGGAATCCCCTAGATTTTTAAACCAAGCACCCGTTGCTTCCTGAATACCCTCGACCGTCCAGGCCGGAGAGTCTTGCCAGGAAGCCTGATCAGAGAATGCCTCCGTTAATCCTTCCAGGAAGGTGTATTGGGGTTCCCAACCTAATTCAGAAACTATCTTTCCAATATCGGCATGTGTAATGTCCGGCTCACCCGGACGTTTTGGAATATGAACTTGGTTGTCACTTATTGAGTCAGCAAGATGTTTTACTGAAACGGGAATTCCTGATCCTACATTGTATATTTCATTTGTTCTTGAGCTCAGTGCGGCTAACTTAAATGCTCGGGCTACATCTTTAACGTAAATAAAGTCGCGCATTTGTGAACCATCCCCAACGATAGTTAAAGGTAGGTTCGCAAGTTTTTGGCCGATAAAGACTCCAAGTACTGCACCATACGTACCCTTGGTCCGTGCTCTATTTCCAAATACATTAAAAAGCCTGAGGCTGATTCCGCTGATTCCATACACTTTCATCCAATGGAGCACGGCTAGCTCCCCCAGATATTTACTTAGCGCATATGGATATTCAGGAGAAATGGAAGAAGTTTCTGCTGTCGGGTACTTTTCAGGTATGCCATAACAGGACGAACTAGCTGCGTAGACTATTCGGGGTACACCATGACATCTCATATTTTCCAAAACTTTTATCGTTCCTTGAACGTTTACCTCTAAGTACTCCTCTGGCCTTTCTATCGAAGGGACGATGTCAGCTAGTGCCGCAAGATGGATGACACAATCCACGCCTTGAAAATACATCCCAACTTCACGACTACGAACATCATCTTCAAAAAATTCAATCTTCTTAGATACACTTTTTAAGTTGCTTAATTTACCGACAGAAAGGTTGTCAATTACGGATACTTTAAAACCTTCTGCAACTAGAAGTTCAACTAGGTGACTACCGATGAACCCCGCTCCACCCGTAACAAGAATTTTCAATGGCAGGCTGCTCATTTAAAGTTATGGATTAATTTATCGACAACAAAGTGCGCTAGACACATATGTAAGTTTTCAATCAATCCATAATCTCTGGGCGAGGCGAAGTGGATTACATTTATTCCCGTCATCTTCTTTGCTTGCCCTCCATCAAAACCAATAATTGCCCAAGCCTCCAGATCCATTTTGATAGCTTGTTCAAATGCTGCGACAATATTTTTTGAATTTCCCGAAGCGGAGAAGCCAACAGCAACATCTCCCGGACTTGCATAAATCTCTAACTGCTTTGAAATAACACTCTCATAGTTAATGTCATTAGAAATAGCAGTACTTAGAGATAAATCCGTGTTTAAACTAACTGATCTACAACTAGTGCCGGTTCTAATTTTCATAAGAGCTAAGTCCGCGTTGAAGTGGTTCGCAGTCGCCGCACTTCCTCCATTGCCAAAAGCGAAGACTGTCTTGTTATGTGTTATGGCCGTAACGAGATTCGAGGCGAAGGTTTCAATCAAACATGCATCTACTGCAATACCGGTATCTAAATTGGCCTTCAGATAGGATTCCCAAGTAAGCATAACAAAAGGATAGCAGGATTGTTTGTGGAAAATGTATTAGTTTGTCTCTCTCTATGCAGTGCTGCGAACTTAATTTAAGCTCACAAGAAAACTGTCTAGAATTTTCCGAATCCCTTTGTCTCAACTTGAAACCATGACTCTCGTTCTCGTTGTGAACTTGACTCGAATATTCGATAACCTATGATTAGTTGGGTGTATAGAGTTGGGACTTCCCGGTTGATATTTCGGCCATTCTTTAAAGTCAGGGATCTATTTGTCTCTTCTCCTGTCAATTTCAGTTTTAAGTCTTTCGCACCAGAGATTTTGTTACTATTTTTTTGGTATCTAGCGATGTTTCCAGGCCGCGTAGGTTATGACACAAAGATTTCCCTCGAATTGCTCCGATCTGGAGGCAGTACTGATTGGTGGACGGGCTGGTATTGGAGGGTTTTACAAATTTTATCAATTAACGGACATAGCGTAATTTTATTTGCAAGTTTTAGTTATCTCTTGACAATTATAAGTTCTTATTGGGTCATCAATTCATTGTTTAGTGACCAGGGGAATCGTAGGATTTTGGCAAGAACGTTATTTGCATTTCCAATATTGCCAGTTTTTGCCATGACTGTTCAACACGACATCTTCCTTCTTTGCGGTTTTCTTATTCTCTTTGGGATTGAGCTAAGACTCACAAAAAACAGAGAAATCCCCAAAAAGTTCTTGAAACTCCTGGTTTTATTGATTTTGGTTTTGATATTGACAACTCACCAAGGCCTTGTTATCGCCCTGTATTTAATTGTACGCGCATCCATGATTCTAAAATCGAAGAAAGCGGCCATCATTGTGGCTCTTTTGTTCATAGCTGTATTTTCCCAAGTCTCAGAATATGGAATAAAAAATACAGAAGAAAAAAACTCTGGACAACTAATTCCAATACTGATGGATATAAAATGTGTTGTTCAAGACCCCGATAGCATTGTGAGTGAGGATGCCTGGACGGTTCTAAATTCATTACTTCCAAAATCAACATGGAAAAAGCCTTATCGCTGCGATGATATAAATGCAAACGAATGGTTAAATCTTGTTGATTACAATCAAGTAGATGCAAAGAGGCTTGTAAGAACCTATATAGCGCTAATGCCCAAAAACGGAGAATTGTTAATCATGGCGCACATAGCTAGGTCAAACTATGTTTTGCCACCCCCTTTTTCTCAAGTGCCTCCGAATCAAGTAAATCTGAATTTTGAACGTCCTATTGGTGAGGGAACTAATGCCGCACTTCAATCAGGACCTCCCCTTCTACATCCTTCCGTTGACGATTCCTACGTTAAAGTAAAACCTCAAGTACTTTTGCCCTTAGAGTACTTAGGGCAAGTACCCATTTTTATTTTTAATCAGTCGAGTTGGTTTTGGGGCTGGGGTGGGTTGTGGCTATGGCCAATCGCGTACTTTTCGTGGTCGATCAAACAATCCAATAAACAGAAGTCTAGCTTTACATTGCTGGCCCCGTTCCTTTTACTACATCTAACGCTTTTTTCACTAGGAATCTCCAGCACACCTCGTCATGTCATGCCCAGCATTGTAGTAGGCCTGTTTTGTTTGATTTCAATATTTATAAACCAGCGGTCTGTAGCAAAGTAACCTGATGTACACACTTGCCTTACTATTGACATGAAAATACTAGATTTGAACTCAGCAAAGTCTTCAATGAGGCAAAATGTTTGGCTTCTAGTCGTCATGTCTCTCTGGTATTTGGCGATGTTTCCAGGTTCATTACCTTTTGACTCATCAGAAGCAATACGCATGATCCAAAGTAATCAAACCATAGATTGGTGGTCAGCAACTTACTTCTGGTTTCTCAAGATAACATCAATTCAAGGGGCAACCATTGCGATTAGCTCTGCAATCGGTTACTCAGTGCTAGTGGTAACGCTAAGTTATTTTGTATTTAGCTTTTCAACAGTATCACGGTCGACTTTAAGGCGTGCGAGGCTCGTCTTAGTCGCAACACCGATTATTAGTGTCTTTGGAATGACAGTAAGTCATGACGTATTCATTATTTCTGGAATACTCTTGATATTAGGAACAGAGTACCGATACTATACAGATAAAATAGTAAATCAACGACTTACTTGGAATTATATTCTTGGCGGAGTTCTCTTAACAAATACTCGTGTATTTCCAGTTTATCTTGCAGGTATGGCTATCTCACTTCTTCTAAAGAGAAGATTTAGAGTGATGACTTTTGTGTCCATTGTTCTAACCCTATTTTCTTCTATCAGTCATTTTGGAATTGAAAGAGACGAAAATTATACTTTTATCCATGTATTGTCGGACATTAAGTGTGTGGTGCAACATAAGGATACTAAACTAAGTCCAAGCGAATCAGAATTCTTATCTCGGATTGCCCCCATGGATAGCTGGAAGCTCTCTAGCCAGTGCTCCAATATCGAGAGATTAGTTCGCGATTTAGATCCTAACTATAAGGAATTGAACTGGAATAAAGAGTTTGTAAAAAACTATATTAAGATTGTTTCGAAATCACCTGCAATTTTAATGCAAGCAAAGCTTCAAAGATCAGTTGTCGCTCTACCGCCACCATTTTTTTTCACAATCCCGCGAAACATGGTTAGCTCAGATTTGAGCAAACCAATCGGCCTCGATACAAACTGGTCACTTCAGGAAAACGGGCCCGGAGTATTACACCCATCAGTTGATGAAAATAGTGTAAATAAGAGATTCAAGGGCCAGGCATTGATACGGACACCCGCCCTGGCGGGGATATATTTGGTGAATCAAGCAAGTTGGTTCTGGGGCTGGGGTGGACTGTGGCTTTGGCCAGCGCTCATCATTCCATTCTTTCTGCTGAAAATTTTGAGAGTTTTTCAACTTCTACAAATAAATTTTCCGATAGTGATTCTTCATGCCTCCACGATTGTAATTGGACCTGCAGCTGAAGCAAGACATGTCGGGGCAACAATAATTGCCGGTGTTTCACTTTCAACTATTTATATTTTGAGTAAATTAGAGGCGAGACGCACTTTTATCTTGCGTGGCAAAAGAGAAGCTTTGGAAACTAGGTGAAGCGTAAAGCATTAAATACGAAATTTCTCTGGATAAAGCTCGAACGCCCTCCTAGCAAGTTCCAATTTTTCACCTGTATCGATTGCGAATCTCAAACCTTTCCAAGGTATTGCCTTGAGCGCGCCCTTGTTTGTAAGTTGAGGTAATAGGCCGTCAGAGATCCCAGTATTCAAGCCAGGAATCTTGAGTAAATTACATGTGGAGTGTGCAAAAAAGTAAACTCCCGAATCAACATAGACATCTTCACTTTGTTTCTTCTCTGCAACAACAAAATCTAAAGGTGAATTTCTTCTCCAAACGATATTTTCAACTAGACCTGAATCGTCCACTTTAACAATTTGTGAAGCATCTGATATCACCCTCTTATGCACCGACAACAAAGCAATCTCGGCTTGGTTTTGGGTCAGTTCCGATACAAAGTTGCTGAGGGTTCCTGATTCTAATAGAAGATCGCCATGTATCACCAATAATTCCTGCTCCGATGACTTTAGTAATTCAAATGTAGTTAAACTCGGGCCCCAGGGGTTATCCTCATAAAGAATTTGGATTTTCGGAAAATAATCTGACAGAACCAAGTTTTTGACGATAGCTGCACAACCTCTTGACAGGTTTATGTAAATCTTTGAAATTGAATCGAATGTAATCAATTCGTAGAGTAGACGCTGCAATAAGGTATAACTTCCGAACTTAATCATTGGTTTTGGCAGGTCACCAATCACTGTCTGCAGTCTCGTCCCACGGCCAGCGCAGAGTATGAGCACGTTCAAAACGATTTCATCCCATAGTTTTGGATGTATTTGGCTAACAATGGAATAGAGGGTATAAGCCTAAAATTGACTAGTTTGAAAGTATACTTTTCGTCTGTTTGGTTTATATTTGGTTCAAACATTTTCTCATTGTAAATCAAGAAAATTTGCTTAATGCCCGCACGGCTAGCAGATTGAGCGTCGGTGATGCGATCACCGATAAAGATACTGCGGTTAAGGTCTATTGAAAATTCTCGAGAAATATCTATAACCATTTGTGGGGAAGGTTTTCTACAATCGCATTCAATTCGGTATTCAATGTTGGTTGCCTGTGGATGATGAATACAGTACCTAAAGTCAAACTTAACTCCGTAACTTCGGATATTGTCTTCAATATGAGAAACTCGCACCCTTAACTGTTCTAATGTACATAATCCACGAGCAACACAGGTTTGATTTGAAACCGCAAAAACACGATGTATTGATGCTGAGTTGCAAAGGTCTTGTAGTTGGGAGGACAAGGCGCGCAAGTCAATCTCGTGAAAAATCGAACCGGGACCTTTATCTGGCCAAAGCGTGCCGTCAACATCGACAAATATTGCGGGCTCATGGTTAATCAGCAAGCTGTCTCGCGAATTTTCGGTATTCTTTTCCACGCCCTTAGCGTACAAGTTCTTAGAGAGAGAGGAAGTTAGGTGGCCGTTAGGTACTCGTACTTACGACAGCAATTCGGCGATTGCCCTGAACTATGGGAAGAGTTGAAACGGTTCGTTCTAACCGGTGATTTCACCTTGGGTGCCCCACTAAAAGAATTTGAACAAGGTTTCGCCAAATTGATTGGCACCAAGTACGCGATAGGAGTTAATAGCGGCACTGATGCAATAAAGCTTTCACTAAGAGCATTAGGTGTCGGTCAAGGCGATGAGGTAATAACTGCAGCGAATACATTTGTGGCAACCGTTGGAGCAATTTGCGAAATAGGAGCTACCCCCGTTTTTGTTGATTGCAACGACAATTTTTGTATGGATGTCGACTTGGTTGAAAAGGCCATTAGCGAAAGAACAAGGGCGATCGTCCCTGTGCACTTTACCGGGTATATGACGAGAATGGATAGGCTAGTATCGATCGCAGAAAAATATTCTTTACCGATTATTGAAGATGCTTGTCAATCAATCTTGGCTGAGTTAAAGGGAAAACAAGCAGGAACATGGGGGGTTACAGGCGCTTTTTCTCTACACCCGTTAAAGAATATCAACGTATGGTCCGATGGGGGAGTCATCGTGACTGACAGTGACGAGTTAGATGAGAAACTTAGACTCTTAAGAAACCACGGTTTGGTTGATCGAGATCACGTTAAGATTCTTGGCTATAACAGTCGTCTTGATACATTTCAAGCCGTTGTAGGAAATTGGATTTTGCCTCAAGCTAGACAAATTTCAAATCAAAGAATAGAGAATGCTTTGTATCTGGACGAAGGGCTTGGAAGATTAAGCCAAATAGGGATTCCTAACCGCCCATCTGACATGAGGATTGTGTTTCACCTCTATTCTGTTTTGGCGCAAGACAGAGATGCGCTATTGGAGTTTTGTATCAGTAGAGGTATTGAAGCGAAAATCCACTATCCAGTTCCAATATATAGACAAGAAGCCCTCTCCTCTTTCGTGGGAAGCAGTCAATTTGAAAAGGCAGATTATTTAGCTCAAAACTCTATCTCTTTCCCATGCGACCAACATTTAACAACTGAGGAATTGGATGAAATTGTTCAAACAGTTCAGGAATTCTATGCATCCAGAGGTTAGATTAAGAGTTCCTTACGTGGATTTGGGCTCCCAGTGGAGTTCCATCAGAGAAGTAGCGCTTAATAGATTTGATGAGATTCTCTCAACTGGAAAATATCTAGAACATGAAGTAGTTCTAGAACTAGAGGAAGAATTAGCTCGACGTCTAGGTGTTCGTTATGTAGTAACACTAAATAGTGGCACTGACGCACTCTTGATTGCCCTAATGGCTCTTGGGGTTAAGAAAGGTGACGAAGTAATTACAGTTCCAAATTCCTTCATCGCCACTGCTGCTGCTATCGCACACGTAGGTGCAATACCAGTGATGGTTGACGTTGGGAAAGATCACCTTATAGATCCTTTAAAAGTTGAGGAGAAGATAACTGCCAAAACTGTTGCGATTATGCCGGTTCACCTCGAGGGCAAAGTTTGCGATATGGAAGCCCTCCAGAGAATTGCTAACAAGCACCATTTAGCAATTATTGAAGATGCGGCTCAATCAATGGGTTCTAGACTTGACGACAAAGAAAGTGGATCCTTTGGAGATATCGCATGTTTTTCACTTCATCCTTTAAAAAATCTAAATGCAGTGGGAGATGGCGGCTTTATAGCTACCAACAACGAAAGATTCAGAGATTTTGCGATGGCTGCCAGAAATCATGGACAAAGTGAGCGAAATGTATCAAAATTTTTCGGAAATGTTTCGAGATTAGATTCTATACAGGCAAGCATAGTTTCTCTTAGATTGAAGACGCTAGACTTAACAATTCTTAATCGAAGAGAGACGGCTAATTATTATGATCGTATGATTTCAAAAACTAGGGCTAAATTGCCTTTTTGTTCTCAGAAAGTTTTCCACTCGTATCACTTGTACGTGATTGAAGTGGAAAAGAGGGATGAGGTACAAAAAGCACTATCTGCAAATGGAATAGAAACTAAAGTTCACTATCCAAAACTCATAACTGATCAGCCATCCTATTTGAACCGATTTGGCGAAACGCACGACATAGGAGAAGCTGTAATACAGAGTAAAAGAATTTTGTCTTTACCAATTCATCAGAATCTTAAATCGGATCAGAAAGAATATTTGATGGATACTCTAATAGAGACTCTAAATACACAGGCGGGTGCTGGTGAATAACTTGAATCAAAAATCAGAATTGCTTCAGGACCTGTACATGAAAATGTACTACATTAGAGAAGTTGAAGAATTGATTGCAAAGGAATACAAATCCCAACTTTTTCGTTGTCCGGTCCATCTCTCAGTGGGTCAAGAAGCAGTTGCGGTAGGTGTTTGTAGTGCTTTAAGGATGAATGACAAAGTAGTTTCAACCCACAGATCCCATGCTCACTATCTGGCAAAAGGAGGGAGCCTGCGAGCATTCTTTGCAGAAATTATGGGACGAGTCGGCGGTTGTTGCGAAGGGCGGGGTGGATCGATGCACATCTTTGATAAGAGTGCGGGATTCTTCGCAAGTGTTCCAATCGTGGGTAGCTCACTCCCAATAGCTGCTGGGATTGCTCTGGCCGAGCTTGATGCAAACCAAGGGAACATTGCAGTGGCTTTTGTGGGAGATGCGACGATTGAGACTGGCCAATTTCATGAAGCGCTTAACATCATATCCCTATTTAAGTTGCCAGTATTGATTGTTATGGAAGACAATAAATATTCAACATACGCGAGAAAAGAAGCACGACAATCTAAGAACTTGAGTGTGGAAAAGATAGTGGAAGGGTTTGGATTAGGATATCGAGAAGGAAATGGAGATGATGTTGAATCTGTTTTTCAGATTACAAATGATTCAATTGAGGATGTTCGAGATAATAAACCACATGTTTTGAGGTTCGAAACGTTTAGGGTGTATGAGCACTGTGGACCCAATAGAGATGATGATTTAGGCTATCGAGAAGTAGGTGAAGTAGAGAGATTTTTAGAAAGAGATCCGCTCAAGATAGCAGAGACAAGACTTCAAGGAGATTCATCTAGAAAAACTGTTGCGTCTAGTCAAGAATTAATCAAGAGAAATATAGAAGTTGTATTTAGAGAAGTAAAGACTTTGCCGATGGCAGACTTGGTGCTGGCTTAATGAAAGTTAACTATTCATTCTCAGAAGCTATAAGAATGGCTCTAAGGGACTCCATGTTAGAAGATGAAACTGTCCGAGTTTTTGGTCTTGGGGTGCCGGATCCCAAAGGAGTCTTTGGAACAACTACTGGACTCAACGAAGAATTTGGTGCCAATAGAGTATTTGATATCCCTTTGTCAGAAAATGCTGTAACTGGGGTTGCATTGGGAATGGCCATGAATGGACTCAGACCTGTGATGAATCACCAAAGAGCAGATTTTGCCTTTACCTCCATGGAGCAGATTGTCAATCAGGTTGCAAAACTTGATTACACAACAAATGGTGTCTTCAAGGCTCAATTAGTTATAAGGATGATTGTAGGGCGGGGCTGGGGACAAGGGCCAACTCACGCCCAAAGTCCTCACGCTCTATATGCCGCAATTCCTGGTTTAAGAGTTGTTGCTCCAGCGACTCCCGAGGATGCTTATTGGCTTCTACGGCAGTCAATAACTATCAACGACCCAGTTGTATTCATTGAACATAGATGGTTACACCACATAACGTCTGAAATTGATTTACAAAAACCTGATTACGGGATAGCAGATAGTAGAACTTTAAGTCAAGGAGAAGATCTACTTTTCATATCTTTTTCATACGGAATTGTGGAAGCCCTCCGGGCCGAGAGCTTATTACGGACTCTTGGAGTCCATGCAACGGTCCTAAATCTTAGATCACTAAGTCCACTAGACGAACGAAGAATTCTAGATTTAGCGAGGGAAATTAGAAGAGTAGTAGTTTTAGATACCAGTCATAGTAAATATGGTGTTTCTGCTGAGATTTCAGCGATGCTTAGTGAAAAACTAGACAAACCTCTAGAGAAGAATTGTTTGCGAATTGGAAGTAACTATGAGCCAACTCCTAGTGCTCCGCTTTTAGCTAAGAATCACTATCCACAAATAAGAGAGATACTAACAACGGTCATCAATCACTTTCAGTTTAAGCTTGACAATGAAAAACTGGAAGAACTAATTAAATCTGAGGAGGGATCAAACATTTACTTTGATCAACCCATAATAGGAACCGTCGGCCCCTTTTAAATTTCTAGTTGTAGGTCCTCCAACTCTTTAATTTTTTATGCCAAAAACCATTCGGGTAAAAAACTTCTCCATCCTGATTAAATAATGCACCGACGTAACTCAAACTCGATCTAGATATTATGATTGCTTCAGCTCTAGCCATAGCAACTATCATTTGAAATGCATCAAGATTTCGGTCGACTATAAAAAGTAATTTCCTATTTTCAACCGTAGGACGTAATTTTTCCTCGACACCAGAGCTTTCATTAACGACGGATTTACCATCGAAACCAGGCATGTCCTCCCACAGATGAAGTTGACTCGGCAATGGGTTGTAGCGAAACGACTCTACTGGTGAATCTGTGAATAGACGAACTCTATTTATTCTCTTCATTGTCGTACTTGAAACATCTTCTATCGCAATTTTTACAGATTCTATCGATATTTGCCGAGGAATATTCTGCCCAGGATGAATCGCAAAACGTCCAGAACCCTGACGGTAGTGGATAATTAGTTCAGTATTGCTATGTTGAGACTTCACAAGTGTAAGAAAGTCTTTATAGTATAAACGTAAAACGGAGCCATATTCTTCGACACAATAGTCGCTTATTGAGTGAGATTCTTTCGTCAGAACTACTATTGAATCTTTCGAAAACTTCGACACAATACATAAGAAAAGTAGATTGCGGAGCTTAAGTGAATCAATGTTTCGAATCTTATAACCCAAAAACTCTTCTGGTTGTTTCATAAACTCGTTTGAAGAAAAGAGCCGCTGATTCCAACCTTCGAGGTAACTTTGAAGCGCAACAGGATCTTGAACTGGGTCGAGAGGATGTATCGTAATGTCTTCAATCTGCGGTTTTATCATTCGAATGTGAAACAAGTAAGAGACTAAACTTAAAGATAGGATTCGATGCAATTGCGCTCCAGCCCCGTCTCGCACCTTGCTTGCATCGTAAGCAAGAATCAACTTCGGCTTAATAGATAAAATTGAGAGAACTGTGATACGAATGAAACTTCTTTTTAGGCTGGAATACACAGTCTTGGAAATGCGCTTTACGAATGATTTCATACACTAAGGTTAGGGCAACATAAAGAAATAAGTGGGTTTGTTAGAAATTTGAACAGTACTTCCCCAAGAAAGCCAATATTTCTTAGGCAAACTATATGAAAGAGCTTTGAGAGTCTGAGAGAACTTGTTCTTGGTGCCAATAGGGACCGGATAAAGGCACTCTTGAAGTGTCGGATTACAAGAGGCTTCGTTCAAGTTTATCCTAGATTGGGATCAGCTTGGTTATCGTTTTAAAAATCTTATTTAAGGGGAAATTCTGAAACTAACCACTAGCAAAATTTCACACAATGTTCTACATTACAGTGGTGAAGGGAGACTTTTTCTTATGCGAGAGTGGGTCTGTCGATGATGGATATAAACTTTGAAATACAAGGATGGTGTACACGGGCACATCTAGTGCGTTATTTGCAAGTAACTAAGTTTCTGGGCGTCGGACTCAAGTAAAAGTGGATTTACAGATAGCTTTCATTCATACAAGAACTTTCCCGCCGATTCACTTATTTCTGAATTACCACAGAACGGCGTCAATTCTAAAATCATGCGATGTGTGGTTGCTACATGATAGGGATGTTGGAGTTAAGACACTTTTCCCGAAGCAAGTGGCCTTTCGCAGATCTACAGAAGAAATAGAATTAGAGACAGTATATAAGTATCCTAAAAATTTTAGGAATAATTTCTGGTTCTCTTCCTTGGTTCGTCTATCATTACTTGCCCGTTTCATGAATTTAAGCAATAAGCCGACAATCCATGTTGAGTCAGATGTTGTTTTAGCTCAAGACTTTCCAATGAAAGAGTTCTCACAAATTCCTACGCCGTTTGCTTATCCGATCGTTTCCAATGAACGGGGAGTAGCAAGTACACTTTTCGTTCGCGACAGAGAAGCTGCAAATTTCCTGTGGCAGTTTTCTAAAATTGTTGTCAAGCAAAATCCACTTGCAAGCGATATGCAGATTCTCTTTGAACTTTGGAAGAGACATTCTGAATTGGTGACCAGACTTCCTAGTTCGCCTAGTTATTTATATAGAGAATTCACACAAAAACAACAGAATATAGATTTTTCTGGATGCTTTGATGGACATGATTTTGGTATCTACATAGGTGGGACTAATCCTTGGAACAAGCGAGGAGTTTCTGAAATCAGATCTAAAATAAAAGGAAGTCATCTTGTTTTCGACTATGACTCTATCTTCTATGATAAGAGTCGCAAGTTTGTATCGATTCACAACAAGGGCGTCGACACAGTCCCATTGTATAGCCTTCACATCACAAGTAAGAGTCCCATATTCTTTACTAGAAGATTGCTTGCTCCTTTTCTAAGAATCTGGCTTCAATGTTACTTGCGAATTAAAAAGACATTCCACCCATTTGTATTTGCAATTATGGTTATTAAGTCGCTAAAAAGGAAATTTAATAGACTTTGAAATTAAAAACATCTATATGTATCGACTAGCTTCGAGAGAATATTGAATCTAGAGATATAGTTTTAAGATCTTGGTCCCAATGTGTTATCACGAGTTGCAGAGGTTTGAATCCGTAGACAGATAGCCAACTAGAAATCTCATAGTGAGAAGACTCTTTCTCATACAAGTCTATTAAAGAACTTTCGAATTCAACTACTGCTATTTTGTCTAGGATCCCTTGAGCTCCCATCAACGCTTGCATTTCAGAGCCTTGAACGTCGAGTTTCAAGTAGATATTCTCTTTGTTTACTACTTCTTTATCCAATCGAACGGCTGACACCGGATAACTTTCAGGAAAATTTATTCCGAGTTCATGCTCAAGAATGCGACTTGGCTTGCTAGTGCTTGAAGAAAGGCCTTGGTTTGACGAGTAATAAAGAATTGTAGTTCCCTCAAAGTCGAGAAGAGCAGATTTTCGCGCTTCCCAAAGAGAATCGGACGCAACTTTTTTGGATAATTTTGAAAACAACTTAGAGGGTTCGTATGAAAGTATCTCCCCGCAATATCCATCCTTTCGTAATTTGAGCGCCCACTGACCTATGTTGGCGCCAGCGTCTACAACAAAATTGCATCCAAACCCGTTAAGCAATTCCATCCTGGAGTAACGCAACCTTAAATCAGCCGAAGGTTGAAGCCGGTAGCCTGTCGTCTTTTCAAGGCCACGGTTAACCAAGCGAATTATATTTCTGGCTGACAAAGTCAATTGAGTATCCTGACTCTTTTCCTTATTCGAATAGAATTCTTAATTCCAAAGAAAATAGCATGAATATACAATTTTGCAAGAACAACTCGATTAACTTGCACAGACTTGAGAATGTCGGACAAGGATTTGAACACCTTTGGCGTTAGAAGTTCAGAGTAAAAAACCGCACCAAAGTTAAGGGGGCGTAAAACTTGAATTAACCACCTTATTGAATTCTTAACCAGTGACGTACTATTTAAGTAAGAGTTTGGAAGAAAAGTATTCAAGAAAATTAAAAGCAAGTTAGGAATCAATTGAAGTTGAGTCAAATAAAAATTCCAAGCCTGAGGGGTGTCAACAGGCCTATTGTAGTAATAGACAACCCTTTCCTTTTCACAAATTAGAGCTTTGCTTTTTGAGGCCGAAATCAATAATAACCAGAAAGCATCATCTAAAATAAAGTTCCTAAATGAGGATTCTGGGCGTGTTGGGAAAAAGCGCAATGAAGAATTTATTATGAAATTACGAGAATAAATATATCGCCAATAGCCCATTGTTTGCAAAATTTGCGATGCAATCTCTTTCATCTCCACTTGAGTGGGGATAGAAACTTTGATTGGCATCCAATCTAACTGAGTCTCTTGTAGTATTTCAAAGTTGGCGACAAGAAAGTCACAATCAGTAGTCGCCAATTCAAGTACTGACCTCTTCAGTGTAGTAGGATTACAAGAGTCATCGATATCCAGAAAAAAAATGTAATTGCGCGTGCAAGCCTTTAGGCCTTGATTCCTTGCATTTGCAGACCCATTATTTTTGATTAGTGGAACAAACTTAATTTGCGGGTAATTCTGCACGTGTGCCTTCAAGAGATCGGTAGAACCATCGTTAGAGCCATCATCAACTAATACAATCTCGAATCCCAACCTGAGTAGTTCTGAACTAAGACGCAAGAATTCTGGGATAAAATCTCTCTTGTTGAAACAGGTCACTACTATACTTAAGTCAACCAAGGCTTAAGCATCGTTCGTCTCGGGTCATAACCACTAGTCTAGGCGATTGATGAAAGTAGTTCACTTGAGTACGACGATATCTGGGGGAGCCGGGCGCGCGGCGACTAGGTCTGTTGAGGCTTTGAACCAAAATGGCATTGAGGCAATTCTTTTAGATAGAAATTCTGAGTTGCACTCTCTTAGACGCCATGCCTTTTTTCGCTCAACTCTAATTTCTAAGTCATCTTCAATTATTACAGGTATGCAATCGAAAATAGTGCAAAGAGGAGATGAGTTAATGACCCCACTCTCTTTGGATTTCTTAACTCATCACGAGGAAAGGGTAAAGTTCTTAGAGGGTTTTGACATCATACATATGCACGCTTTCTTCAATTTTTTTTCAATTCGTAAACTACAATCGATTTTGCCTAATGTGCCCAAGGTAGTAACACTGCATGATGAAAGGCTTTTGACGGGTGGTTGTCATTATGCAACCACATGTAATGGATTGCAAGATAATTGCAATAGGTGTCCGAAGTCTAGAATAGTCACAAGACCAATTGTGAGATTGATAAAGAAGAAAGAGTCCATTTTCTGGAGTACTAATAAGTCAAAAGACATAAAACTCGTTTTGCCGTCAGAGTGGCTTCAAGGACGAGTGAAGACAGTCTCCGAATTTGCGAAACTGGGCACCGAGGTTATTCATAATTGTGTCCCCGAAGCTTTTTTCCGCTCTAGAAGAGTTAGACCAAGCTCAAATTCCAATGCATTACGTATTGGATTTGTTTCTACCCACATTAATAGTCCCTATAAAGGATTCGAGTTCTTCAAAGAAGCAATTGAAGAATTTGCGAGCACCCAAGAAGTAAAGGTAACGGCAGTTTTGATAACTTCCGCAAGAATAGAAATTGAGTCCTCACCGAAAGTTGAGTGGCAACTAATGTCTCCAAAGAATGACAAGGATTACATAACGATATTAGATTCCATAGATGTAGTCTGTGTACCAAGTGTGATTGATAATTCTCCTAACGTGGTTATTGAAGCCCTTGCTCGTGGGATACCAGTTCTGGCTAGCGACTCTGGGGGAACGGGGGAAATACCCAGAAGAATCTCACTACCAACGTTTGTTTATGGAAGCCTCAGCGGATTTTGTTCAGCTTTGCAACAATTGATTCAAATTGGATCGCTAGATGCCTCTCAAGAGGAGAAAGTTAGCGAGTTAGTATCAGAAAGGGCTCATGCAAAGAAACTAATAGATGTTTACAGATCCTTAATCTGATTATCATTGAATTGGTCTCCAAGAGGCGGTTTTATAGGGGTCTTTAATAAATCAATTATTTGCGTGATTCGTGTCGAAACTAGGTGTCGGGCCGAGATTCTAAAAAAGTTTTTCTTTAACCATTGATCAATCACAATTGAATGCTTCGGTTGACTAAATTGATTAGAGAAAGTTCCGGTAGATCTATTGGTCCATTCCGATGATTTTGTATGAGTTGCAGTAGCATCATCACCAACATTTAAAACAAGAGCTTCTATCGGCAATAACGCATACTTACCAGTCTTCCGCATCACATGAAGCAGAATTGTGTCCCAAACGTCAACATATCCTTTTCTTGCTCGTCTGGCACCAGAATCCCAGTACCTCTCCTCTGAGTCCAAGAAACGCCTTAGCGACCACTTCTTTCCACTAGAAATAGAAAAATCCTCAGTTCTCAAAATGCCCGAACGAATTAGAGTCCAATTTCTCCGTGTTGTCGCCCATCCCCAAGTTAGTGCATATTTCGACTTAACCCATGGATCCATGGATAGACCCTTTGGGGCAAATTGAGTTCCACAGGCCAAAAGAACATCTTCATTAGAATCCATAATTTCTCTAGAAGCTTTGGCAAATGCAAAGAAATCAGGTGTTGGAATACAATCATCTTCGAGTATGCAAGCAAAAGTTTCATGGTCAAATATCCAATCTATTCCAGTCATCACGGATGCAGCACAGCCAACATTTTTGTTTCTCTTTATGATTTTCATGGCGAAAAAATCAGACCGGTACTCTTCACAAAGTGAAACAATTTCCTCTTGAATGTAAGAAAGACTCTTTTTGGGTGACTTATCGATTACAATGTAGACGCTCTCTACACCCGAAGCCCGCGAAATATCAAGGATTCTTGCGACACTTTCAACTCTGCGATACGCGATTAAAAGCAAAGCCAATCTTGAATGATCAGGCATGGATACAACGATATGATGGTGAGTCGGAGGGAAAATTAATCAAGTGAAATCTCATCTATCTATAGTAGTGCCAGTCCACGCAATTCCTAGTGGGGAAGGACTTTCCGCACTTGCTAGCTGGAGCCGAGATATTCCGGAGGAATGCGAGCTAATTCTTTCATTAGACTTGGACAGATATGATACGTCGTTAATAGACTGGTGTGAGCAATATATACCTTCGCGAAAAAAGATCGTCCAGCAATTGAATCGCAATCCAGGCGATACAAGAAATATTGGCATGAAACTAGCAACAGGCGACTGGGTAGCATTTGTCGATTCCGATGACATTTTTAATCCAAATAACGCCTTGACGGCAATCGAACATCTTGGTGAATCAAGCGATCTAATCATTTGTCGATACCAGACCATAGATCTTAATTACAACTTGATAAGAGAAAGCAAGAACTTGTCAAGGTTTAGTGAATTGACCGTAAATTTGGGTTTTTGGAGGTGTCTTTACAGAAGTACCTTAGTAGCCAGCACGGCCTTTCCGTCGCTACGAATGGCCGAGGATCAAATATTTTTCTCTCGATTTATATCCTTAAATCCTAGAGTGAATTTCAGTAATGAAACTATATACAAATATGTAGTTGGCGGAGATCAACAGTTAACTAGAATTGACTCTTCAAAAGAAGATTTAAGAACTGCTATATCCATCCTACAGAGCGAGATAAATTCAAGCAGAATATTCATGAAATTTCGGAAGCAACTTTTGTTACGTCAGTATACATCACTTTTGAAATTTTCTGGGATGACTGACAGAATAAAGCACTCTTGCAAACTTCTGCCTTTCTTGATTAGACCTAGTTATTTTGTTTGTTTGGTGTCATTGATTCCGTTACTTGTAAGAAATCGATTCAATAACTCAAGGGTGGAAGAACTTTGATTATTTCGTTGACTGGCGGTCTAGGAAATCAGCTCTTTCAATACTTTGCTGGGTTGTCTTTTCTTTCAGATGCTGAAAACTTGTTAATAACATCTGATTTCGGGTCCCCAAGAAGTACGAGGGATGTCACTGATCTAGAATTTTTTTCACTTCATAAAGATACAAAGATTCTCAGAGTATCGAAAGCGGGACGCGTTACAAGAAAAGCGGCAAATCTGGCACTCACAAGAAATCTATCAACAGATGGTAAGGAATCAAAGCTCGCTAAGAACGGGTTTCTTGATTCTTGTCTGCCCTTTTACTTTTCTCTTCTCTTAGGAAAAAGAGTTTCAGTTTTCTCATCCGACGCCGTTGGCTACACTTCAAACATTCCAAATTCCAATTCATTGGTATTCGGTTATTTTCAAAGCCATAAATATTTTTTATCCTTGCCACAACATAAGCGGGTGTTGACGTTAAAGAGCGAATCATCGGAGTTCAAGAGTCTTAAAAAAAGGATAATGCAAGAAAAGCCCTTAGTCTTGCATGTTAGGTTAGGGGACTATCTAAAGGAGAAGCACTTTGGCGTGCTAACGAATGATTACTACTCTAAAGGAATAGAATTTCATGAGAGAGAAGAGGGGCAGACAAAAATCTGGTTGTTCAGTGATGATCCAGTTCATGCACTAGAGATGCTTCCAACAGAAGCGAAGGAAAGGATTTTTGTGGTGCCGAAAAATATTTTGAATCCGGCAGAGTCCCTAGAGCTAATGCGGTATGGCTCTAGATACCTGATTGCAAACTCTTCGTTTAGTTGGTGGGGAGCTATGCTCACTTATTCAACATCTACCAATGTGGTGGCTCCTGCAAAATGGTTTAATGGTATGAATGATCCATATGAACTAATTCCAGAGAATTGGGAGTTGTTAAGTAGATGAAATCTCGGCTCAAGTCACTAATTCCACCTTCGTTATTTGAGGCTTACCGACTTATACCAAAGTCGCGCCGATTGAAATTGAATACAGTGGTGATTGCGCAGTCATCTTTAGCGATACTTGACTTAGTAGGAATTGCCTTAGTCGGAGTGATAGGCGCATTGTCTGTTTCTGGAATTCGGTCGGCGACTCCGGGTTCGGGAGTAAGCAAAGTACTTGAATTGTTGGGGCTAGTAGAACTCCCTTTTCAAAGTCAAATAGCAATATTGGGTATCTGCGCTGCTTTATTCTTGATATTGAAAACTATGCTTTCTTCATACCTCAATAGGAGAATTTTGAAGTTTCTTAGCGCTAATAGCGCCCTAATTTCTTCTGATCTTTATCAAAGATTGCTTAATAGACCAGCCATAATGCTTGATGGTTCTAGCTCACAGAAGACGCTCTATTCAGTCACCCAAGGAGTGCAATCAATAAACGTAGGGGCTATAGGATCAATTGTTAATTTGATATCAGAGGTAACGCTGTTAACTGTCTTGATTGTTGGCCTTCTATTTTTTGACTCAGTTCTAGCTATAGTAACAGCGTTGTTATTCGGAACAGCAGCATTTTTTATGTACACGAAGCTTCATAAGAGGGCTCGTGACTTAGGATTACAGTATTCAGAGTTCACAATTCAATCGAATGAGTTGTTTATGGATTCCCGTAGTTCTTATAGAGAGCTATTTGTAAGAAACAAATTGTCAGAGGTAGCTTTAAGATTTAGGAACCTGAAAGAGAATTTAGGTGGCATTGTTGCCGAAACGGCATTTATGCCGCTTTTAACAAAGTATGTAGTTGAGGTTGTCTTGATTTTAGGTGCGCTTTTCCTTGCTGCGCTACAGTTCTCAAGAGGTACTGCCGAAGAGGCGGCTGCGAGTCTCGGTGTCTTTTTCGCAACCAGCTCAAGATTGGCACCCTCGATACTTAGGATGCAGCAAAGCTTGATTACCTTGAAGATTTCTCTA
>Ga0169931_10002272_pt1 | contig 31355 bp, 28 predicted proteins | sample Kivu_15m_20L_FD_129675 | JGI IMG/M metagenome (GOLD analysis project Ga0169931, IMG submission 129675) | Freshwater microbial communities from Lake Kivu, Western Province, Rwanda to study Microbial Dark Matter (Phase II) - Kivu_15m_20L... | ecosystem: Environmental > Aquatic > Freshwater > Lake...
ACCTCGCCGCCGGCGATCGGCACGGGGCTGGCGCGGCGCAGCGTGCAGAAGTCGTCGATCGCGTCGGGCTTGAGTGCCTCCTCGAACCAGCCGACGTCGTAGTCGGCCAGCATTTCGGCTGTGCGCAGCGCCCACTTCAGCCCCTGGGGCCAGTGGGCGTCACTCGCGCCCGGGTCGACGAAGAGCTGCACGTCGGGGCCCAGAGCGTCGCGCGTGGCGGCGATGATGGCGCGGTCCAGCCCGGCGTCGTTCGTCCGACCGAAAGGCCCCCAACCCACCTTGAAGGCCCGGAAGCCGCGCGCCTTGTAGGGCGCGACGACGTCGTGCATGCGCTCGGGCATCTCCATCAGCAGCGAACAGTAGGGCCGCACGCGGTCGATGTAGCGCCCGCCCAGCAGCGAACCCACGGACATCTGCGTGGCCTTGCCCAGGATGTCCCACAGCGCGATGTCGATGCCGCTGATGGCGTGGGTGAGCGTGCCGCCGCGGCCCATCCAGAAGGTGTTCTGGTGCAGCTTCTCGGTCACGCGCTCGGGTTGCAGCGCGTTCTCGCCACGGAACAGCGGCTCGAGCACCGGGAGCGCCGCCTGCACCAGACGGCCGTCGGTGAACACGCTGCCGTAGCCGGTGATGCCGGCGTCGGTGTGCACGGCGATCAGCGCGTGGATCGAGTCCTCGGGGCGGATCTCGGCCGACCAGCCGCCCTTCGGGCTCTCGCCGAACAGCGGGGCGGCGACGATGTTGCGGATGCGCACAGGCGGTAGCGAGGCGCGGACGTCGGTGGGGTTTGTCATGGCAGGCGGGACGCCGCGGCCGGCGTGCGGTGGGTGGGAAGGAGTGAGGCGAAGGGGTGTTCGCAGGTCATGTCGGTGGCCGGGCGGTGACGAGGCGGCGGACGTCGAACAGGCGCTCGGGCGCTCGGACGCTCAGGCCGAGGCCTTCACCAGCGAGCGGCGCCGCGCGACGATGCCCTCGAGGTCGACCTTGTGGATCTCGACGTCGATGTGGTCGTGCAGCGTCATCGCGACCTCGTCAAGGTTGCCCCCCTGGAAGACCCGCAGCAGCACGCGGTGCTCGTCGACGATGTCGGCCATCGGCTTGCCCAGCGCCGACAAGCCGAAGATGATGGTCATCTGCCGCGCGAGCATCTCCCACATGTCGGCCAGCACCAGGTTTCCTGACAGCGCGCACAGCGTGCGGTGGAAGCGGGTGTCGGCCTCGGCGAAGCCGGCGACGTCGTTGACCGAGGCGCGCGACCATGTCGTCGACGATGGCCTGCAGCCGCGCCAGCGGCGCACCACGGTTGCGCCCCAGGCGGATCGCGGCCTTCATCGCGGCGGTCTCGAGGGCCACGCGCACCTCGATCAACTGATCGATGCGCTCGTGGGTGACCGGCGTCAGCCGGATGCCCTTGTAGGGCTCGTTGACGACCACGCCCTGGCTCTCGAGCACGCGCAGGGCCTCGCGCACCGGCACCCGGCTGACGCCCAGGCGCTGCGCGATGTCGACCTCGACGATGCGGTCGCCCGGCAGGATCACGCCCTCGGCCGCCGCGGCCACCAGCGCATCGATGACCTGGTGCACCAGGGTGCGGGGTTGCAGCTTGCCGAGGGTCAGGCCCGCCACGTCGGGCACGGTGGCATCCTGGGGCGGCTCGGACCGGAGATCCGGGAGGTCGGTGTCGTTGCGCATGGCGGTGGGCGGGCTTCACCAGCCCAGTCGGGGGACGCGTGTGTGCCACCGGCGGTCCCAGAAGGGCTGTCCGTCGACGGTGATCCGGGTGTGCACCTCGTGATCGAGGCCGTGAGTGTCGCTGCGCGTGATGCAGCGCGCGTGCACGCTGCAGCGCCAGCCATCCCCCCGGTCGATGTCGTAGGTGAAATCGCTGTCGACTTTGGCGTGGGCCGGATGGTGCAGGTCGACCTGGTAGCGGGACCGGTTCACGCCCGCGCCGGACTGCGTCCGGTAGCTGCAGGTGAGCGTGCCGCCGATCAGATCGCGCCGGACCTCGTAATCGGGGGTGGGCAACTCCGCCATGGGCAGCGGCTCGAAGCCGCTGGGCCGGTAGGCCGGCTCAGGGTGCGCCGAGGCGCCCGCCACCGGCAGTTCCAGCCAGGTGTCGTGCGCCTGCCCGCGCAGCAGGGCTGCCACGTGGGGCTCGGGCGTGGGCCAGGCATTGAGCACGTCGGCGCCAGCCAGCATCAGGCGCACCCGGTGGCCGGCGCCGAAGCGGTAGGCGGTCGCTTGCAGGGCGACGTCCAGCACCTGGACCTGCCCGGGCACCAGCGCCGTCGGACACTCGTGCGACGCCAGATGGGTGAGGTTGAGGACGGCGCGGCTGACGAGCACGCTGGTGCCGTCGGGCGCGACGTCGCAGAGCTTGGCCGACAGGAAGGCGGTGCGGGCGCCGGCCCGGTAGTGCAGGCGCAGCCTCGGGGTGCCCACCACCTCGGTGTCCTGCGACAGGGCCGACGACGTGTAGACCCGGGACAGGCCTTCGTCGATGCGCTGGTCGTCGGGCATGCCCCAGCCGGGCAGGAACTGGCCGATGGCGTAGCGTCCGGCGGCGATGCCGGCATCGGGCCGGTACGGCAGGGCGTCCTCGGCCAATGCGCTGGACGCCGGGGCGTCGGCACCCGCAGATACGAGCCGGCCATCGGCGCCCAGGTGCAGGCGCCAGGGCTCGGCCGGCGGGGGCCAGGCGTCCTCCTGGCGGAAGCGACCGGGGTCTTCACGGCGCAAGGGCGCCGGTGGCGCGTATCCGCGGACGAACACACACACCGGCGGCTCCCGGTCCAGCGGCCGCAGCGGATCGGTGTCGATGCCCTTGAGGTGACGGTCGAACCAGCGCAGGCACTCGTGGCGGTCGTCGATGCGCGGCAGCGGCCAGGCGTTCTCGGGGTAGTTGTGCGTCCAGGGGCCGACGATCACCCGCCTGGGCCCGCGCAGGCGCGCAAAGGTGCGCAGCATGTCGTCGCTGTACCAGTCGCACCAGCCGCCGATGAGCATCACCGCCGCGCGCACGTCCTCGTGACGGTCGCGCAGCAGCCTGTCCTGCCAGTACGGACCGTCCAGGAGATGCTCCACATAGGCCAGGCTCCAGGGCCGGGAGTGCGCCAGCCGCTGAGCCCAGATCTCGCGCCAGCGCTCGCCCACCAGATGGGCCGCCGGCGGCGCGAAGTTGTAGGCGGCCATCAGGGGCACGAAGTTCTCCAGGCCGAACAGCCTGGGCGTGCCACCCGGGCAGGCCATCCCGTCGTACCAGTCCGAACACATCTGGCACAGGACGACCGCCTTCAACTCCTCAGGCGCCTGCCGGGCCGCGTCGTAGCACACGCCGGCGGTGTAGCTGATGCCGATCATCGCCACCTGCCCGTCGCACCAGGGCTGACGCGCGCACCATCGGATCACCTCCAGGAGATCGGCGCGCTCGGCATCGCTGCTGGGCCCGTCGTTGTGGCCTTCCGAATCGCCGGTGCCGCGAATGTCGACATTCACGAACACATAGCCGTGCGAGGCGAAGTAGGGGTAGCGCGTCGCCCGCGGGCCGTAGACCGCGTTGTTGAGCTTGTGATAGGGCGTGTACTCGATGATCGCCGGGCAGCGCTGGCCTGTCGCCCGGGAGAGGTCGACGGTGTCGGGCAGGTGCAGGTCCGCCGCCAGCGTGAGGCCGTCCGGCATCGGGATGCGGACGTTGCGCACAACCTTGACAGGGAAGGTCTGGGGGACGCTGGGCATGAAACGAACGGCTCAGGGATTGCCTGATTGTATACCTTCATAAGGTATGCTATTGTTTTCACGTTGCAGCCCTGTGATCCACGTTCCCCGGCCTTCAACCCTTGGAGAGGAGAGACCCATGCGCAAGAGAACCCTGCTGGCCCTGGCGGTGTCGGCGGCCCTGGCCGCCGGCGTCAGCGGCACCGCACACGCCCAGAAGAAGGGCGGCGACGTCATCATCGGCATGACGGCCGCGCCCCCGTCGCTCGACCCGCACGCCACCTCGGCACAGGTCGCACGCAACGTCAACCTGCACGTCTTCGAGACGCTGTACGCGCGGGACGAGAACGCGCGCCCCGTGCCCGACCTGGCCGAGGGCGTGACGATCTCGCCCGACGGGCTGACCTATGTCTTCAAGCTGCGCCGCGGCGTGAAGTTCCACAACGGCAAGGAGATGGGCTCGGCCGACGTCGTGGCCTCGCTCGAGCGCTATCGCAAGGCGGGCGCCTCAGCCAGCCTGATCAAGGCCATCTCGTCGGTGGCGGCCACCGGGCCGCACGAGGTGACCGTCAAGCTGTCGTCGGTGCAGTCCACCTTCCTGGGCAACCTGTCGAGCCCGCGCGCGCCCATCGCCATCATGCCGGCCGAGGAAGCCGCCAAGGACATGGGCAAGGCCGCCTCGATCGGCACCGGTCCCTTCCGCTTCGTCGAGTACAAGCCCGACAGCCACGTCAAGCTGGCGCGCTTCGACGGCTACGTGCCCAACCCGGCCTACAAGGAGCGCGACGGTTTCGCCGGCCACAAGGTGGCCTGGGTCGACAGCGTGACCTTCCGCTTCATGCCCGAGTCCGGCGCGCGCGACGCCGCGCTGCAGACCGGCCAGATCCACCTGAACGAGACCACCGACGCGCCGACGGCCAAGCGCCTGCAGGGCAACGCCAACTTCCAGGTGATCAAGGCCCTGCCCTTCGCGGCCATGGTGCTGAAGTTCAACATGGCGCAGGGCCCGGGCACAGACCTGAACTTCCGCCGCGCGGTCGCGCAGTCGCTGGACTTCGAAGAGATCATGGCGGTGGCCTACCCGGACAACTACCGCATCGACACCGCCTGGGTGTACGGGGGGTCGGCCTACCACAGCGGCCGCGCCGCGCCCAAGCAGGACCTGGCCGCCGCCAAGGCCATGCTGGCGAAGTCGGGCTACAAGGGCGAGAAGCTCACCTTCATCGTCCACAACGACCGCCCGACCGTCGACACGGCCACGGTGATCCAGCAGCAGGCCGCGCAGATCGGCGTGAACATGGAGGTCAAGGTCGCCGACTGGCCCACCACCTCCAAGATCGGCCTGGGCAGCGATCAGGGCTGGAACTTCTGGACCCACGGCTTCGGCATCGAGCCCTACGAGGGCCCGGCCTCGGCGATGTCGCACTGGGTCAAGGGCCAGGGGCAGCGCAAGGCCGACCCGGTGGTCGACGGCCTGTTCGACAAGTTCAACGGCGAGATGAACCTCGACGCCCAGCGCAAGCTGTTCTTCGAGTTCGAGGACCGCATGGCCGACCAGGCGATCGCCATCAACATGGGCAACTACGGCCTGTTCCAGGTCGCGACCTCGCGGCTGAAGAACTTCAAGGCCTATCGCATCCCGCGCATGTGGGGGGTGTGGCTGGACTGAGCGCCTGAGCCACGGAAGGTCGAGGCATGGGCCGCTACGTCCTGCGCCGGCTGCTGGCCACCGTCCCGGTGCTGCTGTTGGTCTCGCTGCTGACCTTTGCGTTGCTGTGGCTGGTGCCGGGGGATCCGGCCTCGATGTTCCTCGACACCAGCGCCACGCAGGAGGCGCTGGAACGGGTGCGCCGGGAGATGGGGCTGGACAAGCCCTTCCTGGTGCGCATGGGCGACTGGTACTGGCGGGTGCTCCAGGGGGACCTGGGCACCTCGCTGCTGCTGAACCGCGGCGTCACCGAGGCCATCCTCGAGCGCCTGCCGGTGACGCTGTCGCTGACAGCCATCGCCTTCGTCTTCGCGGTGCTGATCGGCGTGGCGGCCGGCGTGCTGGCCGCAGTGCGCCACGGCCGCGCCGCCGACCAGGGCGTGATGACGCTGGCGCTGCTGGGCCTGTCGATCCCGGAGTTCTGGTTCGGTCTGGTGCTGATCTGGCTGCTGGCGGTGACGGTGCAGTGGTTCCCTGCGGGCGATTACGTGGCCTTCGCGCAGTCGCCGGTGCTGTGGGCCTGGCATCTGGCGCTGCCGGCCTTCACGCTGGCCTGCGTGCAGATGGGCTTCATCGCGCGGATGACACGCTCGAGCATGCTCGAGGTGCTGGGCCAGGACTACGTGCGCACCGCGCGCGCCAAGGGTCTGCCCGAGCCCTACGTGGTGCTGCGCCACGGCCTGACCAACGCGATGGTGCCCATCGTCACCGTCATGGGCATCATGGTCGGCGCGCTGCTGGGCGGCGCGGTGGTGACCGAGCAGGTGTTCTCGCTGCCCGGACTGGGCCGGCTGATCATCGGCGCCGTGCTGTCGCGCGACTTCCCCGTCATCCAGGGCGGCCTGCTCTTCCTGGCGGTGATCTACCTGGTCGTCAACCTGGTGGTCGACCTGCTGTACGCCGCGCTCGACCCGCGGGTGCGGCTGGAGTAGCGCCATGGACGCGGTGATGAACGCCCCGGCCGCGCCGGCGCGGCGCGACACGGTCGCGCGGCGTCTGCTGCGCAACCGCTCCTTCGTGATCGGCGCGGTGCTGATCGGGCTGATCGCGCTGGCCGCGCTGCTGGCCGGCGTGATCGCGCCCTACGACCCGCTGAAGGGCAACTTCCGGGCACGCATGGTCGCGCCCTCTGCCACCTACTGGTTCGGCACCGATCACTTCGGCCGCGACATCCTGTCGCGCATCCTGCACGGCGCGCGCATCTCGCTGCAGATCGGCATCGCGGTGGCGCTCGTCACCGGGCTGCTGGGCGTGGTCATCGGCGCGGCCTCGGGCTATTTCCGGCGCCTGGACGGGCCGATCATGCGGCTGATGGACGCCTTCATGGCCTTCCCCGGCATCATCCTGGCCATCGCCATCAGCTCGGTGCTGGGCGCTTCGGTGACCAACGTGATCATCGCGCTGTCCATCGCCGCCACGCCGCACACTGCGCGCATCGTGCGCGCCTCGGTCATCGTCGTGCGCGAGATGGAATACGTCGAGGCCGCGCGCGCCATCGGCGCGAGCCACGCCCGCATCCTGCTGCGCCACATCCTGGCCAACTCGATGGCGCCGCTGGTGGTGCGCATGACCTATGTCTTCGCGGTGGCGATCCTGAACGAGGCGGTGCTGTCCTACATCGGCGTGGGCCCGCCGCCGCCCACGCCGACCTTCGGCGCCATCATCGCCAACGGCCGAGACTTCATCGTCGCCGCGCCGTGGATCACGGTGGCCCCCGGGCTGACGGTGCTGGTCAGCGTCCTGGGGCTGAACCTGCTGGGCGACGGCCTGCGCGACGTGCTGGACCCGCGCATGCGGGTGAACGCGCGATGAGCACGGCAGCCCCCGCGCCGCTGCTGCGCATCCGCGGCCTCGACACCGGCATCGGCCGGGCCGGGCCGCTGATCCTGTACGGGGTGGACCTCGACCTCGCGCCGGGCGAGGTGCTGGGTGTGGTCGGCGAGTCGGGCTCGGGCAAGAGCATGTTGGCGCTGTCGCTGATGGGCCTGCTGCCCTACCCGGTGGCGGTGCGCGGCGGGCAGGCCTGGTGGGGCGAGCGCGACCTGCTCACCCTGCCCGAGGCGCAGCGGCGCGCGCTGCGCGGCGGCGAGATGGCGATGATCTTCCAGGAGCCGATGAGCTCGCTGAACCCGGTGATGCGCGTGAGCCAGCAACTCGGTGAGGTGCTGCGCTGGCACCGCGGCCTGCAGGGCCCGGCCGCGCGCGCCGAGTCGCTGCAACTGCTCGAGCGCGTGGAGATGCCCGACCCGCCGCGCCAGCTCGACAGTTACCCGCACGAGCTCTCGGGCGGCATGCGCCAGCGCGTGATGATCGCGATGGCGCTGGCCGGTCGCCCGCGGCTGCTGGTGGCCGACGAGCCGACCACCGCGCTGGACGTGACCATCCAGGCGCAGATCCTGGAGTTGCTGCGCCGCATCCAGCGCGACGAGGGCATGGCTGTGCTGCTGATCACGCACGACCTGGGCGTGATCGCGCAGATGTGCGACCGCGTGGCGGTGATGTACGCCGGGCGCATCGTCGAGCACGGCTCGGCCCTGGACATCTTCGACCGGCCCACCCACCCCTACACCCAGGGGCTGCTGGCCTCGCGCCCGCGGCTGTCGGCGGGATCGGGCTGGCTGACGACGATCGAGGGCACCGTGCCTGCGGTCGGCCAGCTGCCCCCAGGCTGCGCCTTCGCGCCGCGCTGCGCGCACGCCGGCGACGACTGCGGCCAGGTGCCGGCGCTGGCGCCTTGCGGCCCCGGGCACTGGACGGCCTGCGTGGCGCCGGCTCGACGGACCTGGGCTGCCGCCACCCCAACGGCCGCGAGCCCGCTGGCTACGCGCGCTGCGCCGCCTGTGGCCGCCGTGCCCGTCGTGCCCGTCGTGCCCGCCGTGCCCGCTGTGCCGGCTTTGGCCGCTGCGCCCGCATCTGGCACTGCCGCGCCTGCACCTGCTGCCCACCAACCATGAGCCGCACCCCCAGGCCGTCCATCGGCAACGCCGTCCGTCCCCAGGGGACGAGGCCGGCCATCGAGCGCAGGCCCCCCCGGTGAACACGCCTCCCCTGATCGAGGCCCGCGGCCTGCGCAAGCACTTCGAGCGCCCGAGGCGCTTCCTCGCGCCGGCCGCGCCGCCGCTGCGCGCCGTCGACGGCGTGGACCTGCACATCGACCCCGGCGAGACGCTGGGGCTGGTGGGTGAATCGGGCTGCGGCAAGTCGACCACCGGCCGGCTGCTGCTGCGCCTGATCGAGCCCACCGCCGGCCACATCCTGCACCACGGCGAGGACATCACCCGGCTGAACGTCTCGCAGATGCGCCACAAGCGCCGCGCGATGCAGATCGTCTTCCAGGACCCGTACGGTTCGCTCAACCCGCGCATGCGCGTGGACGAGCTGATCAGCGAGCCGCTGGTGGTGCACGGTGTGGGCAATGCCGCACAACGCGCCGCGCGCGTGCGCCAGCTGCTGGACCTGGTGCGCCTGCCGGCCAATGCGGTCGAGCGCTATCCGCACGAGTTCTCAGGCGGCCAGCGCCAGCGCATCGGCATCGCGCGCGCCCTGGCGCTGGAGCCGGAGTTCATCGTCGCCGACGAGGCGGTGTCGGCGCTGGACGTCTCGGTGCAGGCGCAGGTGATCAACCTGATGCGCGAACTGCAGCGCGAGCTGAAGCTGACCTATCTGTTCATCTCGCACAACCTGGCGGTGGTGCGCAACATCAGCGACCGGGTGGCCGTGATGTACCTGGGCCGGGTGGTCGAGGTGGCGCCGGCCGACGTGCTGTTCGCCACCCCGCGCCACCCTTACACGCGCGCGCTGCTCGACGCCCTGCCGGGCGACCACCCCTCGCAGCGGCGCGCGCACGTCGCGGTGCGTGGCGATCTGGCGCAAGGCGGTGGCAGCCAGGCCGGCTGCCGCTTCGCCAGCCGCTGCCCGCACGCGCAGCCGCGCTGCCTGACCGCGCCACCGCCGCTGTCGGCCGTCGCCGAGCGCCACCAGGTCGCCTGCATCCGGGTGGCCGACGGCAGCCTGCCCCCTTCCCTCCACCACGCTCCGGACTCCCCATGACAAGAAAACATCGCATCCTCGTGGCCGAATGCATGCAGGAGATCTCCTCCTTCAACCCGCTGGTGTCGGGCTACGAGAACTTCCACATCGAGCACGGCGAGCAGATGCGAGCCCAGGACCACCTGAACACCGGCCTGGGCGGCGCCTTCGAGGTCTTCCGCGAGGTCGGCATCGAGCCGGTGCTGGCCATGGGCGCGCGCGCCGGCTCGGCCGGCATCCTGTCGGCCGAGGGCTGGACGCGGCTGTCGGCCGAGTTGATGGCGTCCATCCGCGAGGCCGCGGCCGGCGGCGTGGACGGCGTGTACTTCTCGATGCACGGCGCCATGGCGGCGCAGAACGAGCTCGACCCCGAGGGCTGGCTGCTGACCGAGGTGCGCCGCCTGATCGGCCCGGACAAGCCCATCGTCATCACGCTGGACCTGCACGGGATCCTCACCGACCGGATGCTGCGGCAGATCGACGGGCTGGCGATCTATCACACCTACCCGCACGTGGACTTCGCCTCCACGGGGCAGCGCGCCGCGCGCGTGCTGCACCGCCTGCTGCAGGGCGCGCGGCGGCCGACGATCGCGCGCGTGGTGATCCCGGCGCTGGTGCGCGGCGACGAGCTGATCACCAAGACCGGCTGCTACGGAGAGCTCATCCGCGAGGCCCGCCGGCTCGAGCTCGAGGGCGCGGCGATGTCGGCCGGCATCATGATCGGCAACCCCTTCACCGACGTGCCCGAGCTGTGCTGCCAGGTCGTCGTGGCCACCGAGGACGACGAGGCCCGCGCCAGCGCCGAGGCGCTGCGTCTGGCGCAGGAGTTCTGGCCGCGCCGCCACCGCATGCAGGGCAAGCTGATCTCGCTGGAGCGAGCGATCGCGCAGGCCGCGAGCATGCCGGGCCCGGTGATCTTCACCGATGCGGCCGACGCCACCTCCTCGGGCGCCACCGGCGACTCCAACCTCATCCTGCGCGGCCTCCGCGACGCCGGCTATCGCCGCCGTGTGCTGGCGCAGATCGTCGACGCCGGCGCGGCGCAGGCCGCCCACCGCGCCGGCGTGGGCGCGACGATCGACGTCACGCTCGGCGGTTCGATCGACGCCGGGCGTTTCACGCCGATGCCGGTGCGCGCCCGTGTGCAACTGCTGTCGGACGGGAAAGCGCGCCTGGAGACGATGAAGATCGGCCTGGACGCCGGCCCGACGGCGGTGCTGACCTTCGACAACTTCACCGTCGTCGTCTTCAGCAAGACGCTGAGCCTGTTCGACCGCGCGATGTACTTTGCCAACGGTCTGGATCCGCAGGACTTCGACCTGACGGTGGTGAAGTCGCCACACACCGAGCACCACATGTACGACGCCTGGGTGGATGCCAACTTCAACGTCGACGTGCCCGGCGCCACCTCCGCCAACCTCCCCACGCTCGGGCACACGATCTGCGCGCGACCGATGTACCCGATGGATGCGGACACGACGTTCGAGCCCACGGTGACGATCTACCGCCGTTGACCGCCCCTTTCAGCCGGAGCCTTGCGCATGCAGATCGAATCGGTCGACTTCTTCTACCTGTCCATGCCGGTGGTCACCACCGAGGCCGACGGCAGCCAGGACGCGCTGCTGGTGCGCGTCAGCGGCGGCGGCTTCGTCGGCTGGGGCGAGTGCGAGGCCGCGCCACTGCCCTCGATCGCGGCCTTCGTCTGCCCGATGTCGCACGGCGCCTGCCAGCCGGTGGCGGCCTCGGTGCTGGGCCGGCGCGTGGACAGCCCCGAGGACATCGCCGCCATCGCGGCGGATGTGGCCTACAACAGCATGGACCTGCTGCAGGCCGCGCACACCTGGTCGGGCATCGAGATGGCGCTGTGGGACCTGCTGGGCCGCGCCCGCGGCGAGCCGGTGTGGAAGATGCTGGGCTACACCGCCTCGCACCCGAAGACGCCGTATGCCTCACTGCTGTTCGGCGACACGCCCGAGCAGACGCTGGCGCGCGGGCGCGACGCGATGCGCCGCGGCTTCCGCGCCGCGAAGTTCGGCTGGGGGCCGATCGGGCGAGGCAGCGCGGCGCAGGACGCCGACCACTTCTTCGCCGCGCGCGAGGCGCTGGGCGCCGACGGCATCCTGCTCGTCGACGTCGGGCAGATCTTCGTCGAGGACGTGGCGCGCGCTGCCGAGCGTCTGCCCGCGCTGGAGCAGGCCGGCGCGGTGTGGCTGGAGGAGCCCTTCCACGCCAACGCACTGCAGGCTTACGGTGAGTTGTCGCGCCAATGCCGCAGCGTGCGCCTGGCCGGCGGCGAGGGCGCGCACAACGCCGCGATGGCGCTGCACCTGATGGCGTACGGCGGCATCGGCTTCGTGCAGATCGACTGCGGGCGCATCGGCGGCATCGGCCCGGCCAAGCAGGTGGCCGACGTCGCCACCGCGCGCGGCGTGACCTACGTGAACCACACCTTCACCTCGCACCTGGCGCTGAGCGCGTCGCTGCAGCCCTACGCGGGCCTGGCCACGCACACGATCTGCGAGTACCCGGCGGCACCCAAGCCGCTGGCGGTGGACCTCACACGCAACCACCTCAAGCCCGATGCGGCCGGTCAGGTGCACGCGCCGGACGCGCCCGGCCTGGGCATGGAGATCAGCGCCGAGGCGCTGCGCCAGTACCGCGTCGACGTCGAGATCCGCGTGGGCGGACGCACGCTGTACGCGACGCCGGATCGATGAGAACATGAGCGGCGTGCGGCCGCGATCGCCGATCTGCTCGACGTTCGCTGGTGCGCCGTTTGCGCCGTTTGCGCCGTTTGCGCCGTTTGCGCCGGGTCGGCGCGCCGTCGCAAAGCGTCCTGGATGAAGAATCGCCGTCGGTGAATGTCGAGCCGGGGGCCCCTCAATGCTCGGCGAACGGATTCTCGATGCGCACGCCACCGAGCACGGCGCCATGCTGCAAGTCCTCACTCAGCACGCGCTGGCAGCCACCGGCCACGGCGGCCTGCACGATCAGGGCATCGTAGAACGACAGGCAACGCGTCTGGTGGAGATCTAGCGCACCGGCAATGAGGTCGGGCGAGGTCGCCACGAGATCCAGGCGCCGGTAGAAGGCGATGCGCTCACGGATCAGCGCGTGGGGCAGACGCAACTTGCGCACCGCCACGTTGACATACTCCTGCAGCACCTGGGTCGAAAGCACCGCTTCCCCGGCACCGACAAGCGAGGTGATCAGCGACACCGCCCGGCGCTGCCTGACCGGCTCGTCAGAGGCGTCGGCGTAGACGAGCACATTCGTGTCGAGCAGGCTACGCACGGCGGTTGGCCTCCTCGCGGTCGAAGCGCCATCCGTTGATGCGACCGGGGCTTTGAATCGCCGAGCGTTCGAAGGCCTCGAGCTCCGCTGCGAGTTGTTGCCGGCCCGCCAACTGCTCGAGGTAGTCCCGAACCGCCTGATTGAGGCTCTTGCCCATGGTAGCGGCGGCCACCCGGGCCCGCTCGGCGATGCGTTCGTCGATGGAAAGCGTGATGTTCATGCCAAGGCTCCTGTGCGCACACATTATGTGCAATCGATGCTGGATCGTCACTGAACCATGAGGAGTGCCTGGACTTGCGGACACGGCACCGGTCCGCAAGCACGGAGCCGGATCAGGCAGCCCCGCCTTCCCGCCGCGCCAGCGTGGCGCGGTAGGCCAGGCGCATGCGCCAGATGTGTTCGGACAGCACGTCCTCGGCCCCCGCCAGATCGCCCTTGAGCAGCGCGGCGATGACAGCGCGGTGCTCGCCCTGCGAGCGTGCGTGGCTGGCCCCGGTCACCACCAGGTTGTGCGTGCGCAGCGCGCCCACGCGGCCCGCCACCAGCCGGTAGGCGCTGCTCAGGTAGGCATTGGCGCTGTTGTCGACGATGGCCTGGTGCAGCCGGCCGTCGGCGGCGGCCACGGCCGAGCGGTCGTCCAGCGCCAGCGCGGCGTCCATGTCGTCGGCGGCGGCCTTCAGTTGCGCCAGCAGCGGCTCACGCCGGCGCGCACAGGCCAGCCGCAGCGCCTGCACCTCGACCATGCTGCGGAATTCGGCGAGTTCGGCCACGTCCTCCTCCGAGGGCAGGAAGACGAAGCTGCCCGACTGCGGGCGGATGTCGATCAGGCCTTCGCGCTGCAGCGTGGTCAGGGCTTCGCGTACCGGGGTGCGGCTGACGCCGAAGGCCGCGGCGAGCTTCAGCTCGGACAAGGCCTCGCCCAGCGTGAAGTCGCCGCGCATCACGGCCTCGCGCAGGCGGTCGGCCAGCTGCACGGCCAGCGTGGCGCCCGGGCCCGCCGACGGCACGTCCGGCAGCCGCGCAGCCAGTGCCGTGTCGCGCGGGGAAGGCAGTCGCCTGGGCATGGGCGGGAGATGGCAGAAGGACGGACGATGCAGGGGACGATGCCAAACTGGTACCTCAGTTGAACGCATCACGTCGCGCCCGTCAAGCGCGAGGAAGCCCGTGTCCTGCCCATTGCAAAGGCTAGGGATTTCCCGGGTTGACCCTCCCCGGCCGATCGGTTCAACTGAAGTGTCAGTGACAGTCGCCGGGCTTGCATTCAAGGCTGCCGGCGGCCGCTGCCGGGGCCGACAGCCCACGCGGTCGGTCCGGGTTGGGCATGGGCCTGGAGGCCGCGCGTCGGCGTCGTCGGGCAGCGTCAGCCCCCACTGAGGATCACTTCCGTCACATCCCGAGGAGACTTTCCATGTCCCGCCCTGTCGATCGCCGTACCGTCCTTGCCGGCGCTGCCGCCGCGTCCGTCCTTGCCGTCACCGCGCGCCCCGTGCTGGCGCAGAGCAAGGTCCGGCTGCGCATGTCCACGCCGGCCACCCCCACCGACCAGCGCTCGGTGGCCCTGACCGGCATCTTCGCGCCCGCGGTCGCCGGCTTCGCCGACTTCCAGCCGCACTTCAACGCCTCGCTGTTCAAGCAGGGCACCGAGCTGGAAGCCATCTCGCGCGGCAACCTCGAGATGTCGATCACCTCGGCGCAGGAGCTGGCCGAGTTCTTCCCCGAGTTCGGCGTCTTCGCCGCGGGCTACGTCCACCGCGATGCCGAGCACCAGAAGCGCGTGTTCGCCGCCCCGCTGATGAACCCACTGAAGCAACAGGTCGAGGCCAAGCTGGGCGTCAAGCTGCTGTCGGTGATGTATCTCGGCCGGCGCCAGCTCAACCTGCGCACCGACAAGCCGGTCAACACCCCGGCCGATCTGGCCGGCGTCAAGCTGCGCATGCCCGGCTCGGCGGCGTGGCAGTTCCTGGGCAGCGCCCTGGGCGCCAACCCGGTGCCGGTGGCCTTCACCGAGATCTACACGGCGCTGCAGACCGGCGCCGTCGACGGCCAGGACAACCCGCTGCCCACCGTGCGTGACTCGAAGTTCTTCGAGGTCACCAAGCAGATCGTGCTGACCAGCCACCTCGTCGACCTGAACTACCTGGCCTTCAGCAAGCGCGTGTGGGACCGCCTGACGCCCGAGCAGCAGGCCGCCGTGCAGAAGGCCGCCGACGACGCCGCCGAGTCCGGCCGCCAGAAGCAGCTTGCGCTCGAAGGCGAGCTCGAGGCCTTCATGAAGGAGAAGGGTCTGAAGGTCTACACGCCCGACGTCGCGGCCTTCCGCCGGCAGGTGCAGGGTGCCTACCTGAAGTCCGACATCTCCAAGAACTGGCCCAAGGGCATCCTGGACCAGATCAACGCGCTGTGAATCGCCCCCGGCCCTGACCGCCACGCGGATCGACAAGCGAGATGCCCCGGGTCGTGCCCTGGCTGCGACGTCGCGCCGACGACGTCGCCGTCCTGCTGCTCGGGGCGATGTTCGCCTCCTTCATCGTCCAGATCGTCTCGCGCTACGTCCTGAACCAGCCCATGGGCTGGACGCTGGAGATGTGCCTGACGACCTGGCTGTGGACGGTGTTCTGGGCCTCGTCCTTCTGTCTGAAGCACGATGACCACATCCGCTTCGACATGCTCTACAACGCCGTGGGGCGGGGCACGCGCCGTGTCTTCGCCGCCATCGGTGCGGTATGCGTCCTGGCGGCCATGGTCGTGAGCCTGCCGGGCACCTGGGACTTCGTCAGCTTCCTGAGCATCAAGCGCAGCGCCACCTTGCGCATCCCGCTGGCCTACGTGTTCAGCATCTACCTGCTGTTCATGGTGGCGACGGTGGCATGGTTCGGCCATCGGCTGTGGCGCGTGCTGCGGCACGACGAGGAGCCGGGCCGCCCCGGCGCGGAGAGCCCACGGTGAGCGCCGCCTTCCTAGCCTGCCTGGGCACGCTGTTCCTGCTGGCGGCCATCGGCGCGCCCATCGCCTACGCCACCATCGTCAGCGCGGTGGTCTACCTGTTCATGACCGGACAGGATCTGGGCCTGGCCGGCGAGCAGGTGATCTACGGCCTGTACGACAGCTTCGTGCTGCTGGCCGTGCCGCTGTTCATCGTCGCGGCCAACATCATGAACGCGGGCAGCATCAGCGAGCGGCTGCTGCAGTTCTGCGTCGCCCTCGTGGGCCGCTTCAAGGGCGGCCTGGGGCACGTCAACGTCGTGTCGAGCCTGATCTTCTCGGGCATGTCGGGCTCGGCCGTGGCCGACGCCGCCGGCATCGGCAAGGTCATCATCGAGATGATGGTCAAGAGCGGGCACTACACCCGCGGCTACGCGGCGGCGATCACCGCGGCCTCGGCCACCATCGGCCCCATCATCCCGCCGTCGATCCCGATGGTGCTCTACGCGCTGGTGTCCGACACATCGGTGGGCTACCTCTTCCTGGGCGGCGTCCTGCCCGGTCTGCTGATGGGCGTCGTGCTGATGGTGATGAACACGGTCATCTCGCACCGCCGGGGCTTTGAGGTCGACGAGGCCATTCCGCTGGCACGCCTGCCGGGCATCACCGCGCGCGCCTTCCCGGCGCTGCTGATGCCGGTGATCCTGCTGTACGGCATCTACGGCGGCGCCACCACCCCCACCGAGGCGGCAGCCGTGGCCGCGGCCTACGCGCTGATCGTCACCGCCCTGCTGTACCGCGGACTGCGCCTGGGACAACTGCGCCAAGTCATGATCGACAGCGTGAAGTCCTCGGCCTCGGTCGGCCTGGTTATCGGCGGCGCGCTGATCCTGAACTACGTCGTCGCCTCGGAGAACATCCCGAAGATGCTAGCCGACGCGATGGTGGGGATGGACGTCTCTCCGCTGGCCTTCCTGCTGGGCATCAACCTGCTGCTGCTGGCACTGGGCTGCGTGCTGGATGCGACGACCATCATCCTGGTGATCCTGCCGCTGTTCGTGCCCACCGCCGCCGCGCTCGGCATCGACCCGGTGCACTTCGGCGTGGTCGCGGTGGTCAACTGCATGATCGGGCTGATCACCCCGCCCTATGGCATCCTGCTGTTCGTCATCAACGGCACCACCGGCATCTCGCTGCGCGAGATGATCGTCGAAATCTGGCCCTTCCTGCTGGCGCTGCTGATCGCGCTGGCGCTGATCACGCTGTTCCCGCAGATCGTGTTGTGGGTGCCCACGTTGTTCGGCTACAAGCCGATCGGATGAGCGGTCTGCGCCAACGGCCCCGCGGCCTGGCGGCGCTCTGGATGCGATTGCGCCGCCTGTGGGTGCGCGCGCCAGCGGTCAGCCCGGAGATGCAGCGCGCGCTGGACCTGCTGGCTGCCGTTGACACCGGGGGCTTGCCGCTGAACCCCGCGCGTGTCAACCAGATCGCGCGCGACCTCGGGCTCGAGGTCTCGAGCCGCGCGCGGGTGGACGAGACCATCTCGCGGATCCGCGCGGCAGTGCGGCGCTAGGAGGCTGTCCGCGCCCCACCCCGGCCCGACGGCCTCCTGGACGGCTGTCGCTGTCTGGGGACGGCGTCCCCTGGGCGCGCCTGGCGCCGTCATCGGCCCGAAGGCTGCGCCCGCGCAAGGGCGGTTTGCATCCCTGCGGCCAAGCTGAAGCGCCCTCAGGAGCCCTCAGGAGCCGTCCCATGCCCATGAAACAAGCCGCCACCGCCGCCGACCTGTGCACGCGCCAGGTCGTCGTCTGCCCCCCGTCCCTGTCGGTCGACGAGGCCGCGCGCCTGATGCGCGAGCGCCACGTCGGCAGCGTCGTCGTCGTCGAGATGGGCGACGGCGGGCGATTGCCCGCCGGCATCCTGACCGACCGCGACATCGTCGCCGCCGTCGTCGCCAAGGACGTCGATCCCAAGACCCTGCGCGTGGGCGACGTCATGAGCGCCACCGTGGCCGTCGTGCGGGCGCACGACACGCTGTACGACGTGCTTTCGCAGATGCGGCGCCACGGCGTGCGCCGCATCCCGGTGATCGACACCCACGGCGTGCTCGCCGGCATCGTCAGCCAGGACGACGTGCTGTCGGCCATCGCCGGGCAGTTGCAGGCGTTGGCGTCGATCATGCCGCGCGAGCAGGCCCGGGAGCGCAGCGCACGTCCCTGAACAAGCTTTCGGCTCGATCTGTCACCGCGGGTACGAATGCACTGCAGCCGCCATCCGGGCGAGACACCCAGTCAGCGCTGGTAGTCGAGTTCGAGCCGCTGCAGAAGTTGGCGGGCCATGCGCAGAGCCTCCCGAAGCATGCGCGTGTCCACCGCGTCGAGAGATTCCAGATCCATCAAATTTGGATTCGTTTCCGCGCCGACACTCGGCGCTGCTTCGATCTGCCTCCTCAAGCGCAGAACCTGGAGGAACTCGAAACCCGTGACCCATGCGGAGCCCTCCTTCTCGGGCACACCTGCGCTGCGCGCAAAACCCTCCAGGCGAGCGCGAGTTCCGGTGTCGGCAATGCCGTGAGCGAGCGCGTAGATACGAGCGGCATCGACAAAGATCGCCGTGCCCTGCAGCTTCAGATCAATGGTCGGACGCCCATCGACCCAGTTGGCATCGACCGCGCCACGCCAGTTCAGCGGCAGTCTCCATCCCATTGCGTTCGTCGCCAGCTGCTTGATGAATCGGGGAAGCACCATAGCTCGCTGCGTGATCAGAGTACGCAGCGGATCGACCAGATCGGTTCTTCCCGCGATGCCTCGCAAGTCGAAATAGATCGAGGCGTTCATGATGTCCCGCGGAGAACCATGTTCCATCCAGTGGCGAAAACGCTGCGCCCATTCGTCTGGAGTCAGACAGCATTCCGGGTTCGACGCCATCACGCCGCCCTTGCACAAGGGAAATCCGCAGGCATCGAGCCCAGCGTTGACCTCGCGAGCGAAGTCGAGCCAACGGGGACGATCCCTCGCAGCGTCGTCACTGACGAACACCAGGCCGTTGTCCTGATCGGTGGCGATCGTCTGCTCCGCTCGCCCTTCGGAGCCGAAGGACAGCCAGCAGGCCTCCTCCAGATCCAGCCTGCGGCGCGCTGCGACCTGGTGGACGAGCCTCTGGGTCAACAGGTCGTTGAGGTGACTGATGAACGCAGTGAGTTGCCTTGCGTGAATGCCTAGGGCAAGCAAGTCGCGCGCCAACTGGCGAACTGCAACAGCCTGCACCTGAAGCGAAGCCAGGTCTGGTGCGGCGTGTATCCCTGCACTGACGTTGGTGATCGACAGCCGATGCAACGCGAAAAGGTCGCGCTCGGACACCAGATTGACGACTCGTCCGCTGTCCATGACGGGAACATGCCGGATCCCATGGCGCGACATCAAGAGCGCAGCATCCTGCGCGGTGGCGCGCCCGCATAGTGCGTGGACCGGTGTACTCATGACATCCCGAATGGGAGTCGAAAGGGGAAGTTGAGGCAGCGTCACACGACCGAGCACGTCGTGCCTGGTCAGGATGCCTTGCAAGCCCCCGGACCCGTCAGCGACGAGCACAGACCCGATGCGCCGCTCGTGCATCAAGGCCAGCGCCCGATGCAGTGGGGTGTCGGGCATCACGCATACCGGTACTCGGCGAGGCAGTTCGGCCAACGGCCGCTCCAGCGACTGTTCGGCCAACACTCGCGAGACCATCAGGCGAGATGCTGTGGACGGGATGTTCATCGATGTCTCTCAGCATCCTACGACGGGCACGAGACAACAGGTGTCGTCTGGATCAAGGGAAGTGGTCATGCATCGTGACGGGAATCCGGACGACATGCGTCGGAACCTAGGGAAAGACCTAGTGGGAGCAACCATACCAGCCCCCGACGAGGTAAGAGAGCCGTAAGTCACGGGTTCAACAGTCGGAACCTGTGCATGGCAATGGGTTCCCGGATGCTCCTCCTGCTTTCGGTATTGAAATTGATCTTCGAGATCGCGCTGCTCTGCCTGCTGGGGCAAGGTCTGCTCTACCTGCTGGCGGGCCAACGTCGCGAACGCAATTTCTTCTTCCAACTCTTCCAGATTCTGACCCGTCCGTTCACAGCGATCGTCAGACGGATCACTCCTGCCAGGGTAGCCGACCGGCATGTGCCTTTCGTCGCATTTTTCGTGCTTCTCATTGCCTGGGCTGTAGTGACCTTCGAGAAAATCCGCTTGTGCATCAGCGTCGACATGGTGGGCTGCCGATGAGGGGCCTTGATCGCCCGATGCTCAAGGGCCTGGCCATCTTCTGGCTTGTCCTTGGCCGCACTGCTGCTGCGAGGGGGCTCTTCGACCGGATGCTGCGCAACTGGCCTGACGACCCGTACGCGCTGGCCAGTCGGATCAACCTGCATGCCCAAGACGGACGATGGCTCGAAGCTCTGGCCGACAGCGACCGGTTGGTATCGGTGGATTCGGACAACGCGCAGGGGTGGTTCAATCGTGGCTACGTGCTCGAGCAGCTGGAGCGCTGGGAGGAATCTCTCGCCGCATTCGCCCGCGCCACCCAACTGATGCCCGATCTCGACCGCGCTTGGTACGGGATGGGACTGGTCCTGATCCGCTTGAATCGCCACGAAGAAGCTGTCGCAGCCCTGAAGCGCAACACAGAACTTCAGCCGATGAGCCCGTACGGTTGGTACCAACTGGCCCGGGTCCATGTCGATCGTCACAACCTGGAGGAGGCGGCGCAGATCATCCGTCACCTCAAGGGGTTCGAGCCAAAGGTCGCCGCGCAGCTCGAGCGTGAGACCGGACTCATGCCCAGCGTGTCCGCATCCTCTTGACGGGTGGCTGGTCAGGGCGAAGTGGTCAAAGAACTAGCAAATGGGAGTTTTTCTTCAGATCCCGGAAATGAGCCGCCTCGAAAAAGGAGTGAGACATGCAGGTGAGTGAAAACCACCAGCGCTATTGGCAGAAGAACTTGCGCATCACCGCAATCCTGCTGGCGATCTGGTTCTTCGTGACGTACGTCATCGGGTTCTTCGCCCGTGACCTCAACTTCACGTTCTTCGGCTGGCCGTTCAGCTTCTGGGTTGCATCTCAGGGCTCGCTGGTCGCCTATGTGGTCATCATCTGGTACTACGCTCGTTACATGAACAAGCTGGACCAGGAACACGGCGTGGCCGAGGAGGAATGACACCATGGCAGGCCTGAGTTTCGACGCCGACAGCGGCGTCTCCCCAAAGGAGGCCAATGCGGCCTTCAAGAAGCAGTTGAACAAGGTGTACGGCTGGTACACCGGCGGCTTCCTCGTCTTCATCATTGCACTGGCCATCCTCGAGCAGATGGGGATGAGCCGGGGCGCGATCGGGATCGTCTTCCTGCTCGCCACTGTGGCGCTGTACGCCGGCATCGGCATCATGAGCCGAACCAACGACGCAGCGGAGTACTACGTCGCCGGTCGTCGGGTGCCTGCTGTCTACAACGGCATGGCCACCGGCGCCGATTGGATGAGCGCGGCATCCTTCATCGGCATGGCCGGAACGCTCTACCTCACCGGCTACGGCGGCTTGGCCTTCATCATGGGCTGGACCGGCGGTTACTGCCTGGTGGCGCTGTTCCTCGCGCCCTACCTGCGCAAGTTCGGTCAGTTCACGATCCCCGATTTCCTCGGCGCACGTTACGAGGGTAATCTCGCCCGCATCGTCGGCGTGCTGATCGCGATCCTGTGCTCGTTCACCTACGTGGTGGCACAGATCTACGGCGTGGGCCTGATCACGACGCGGCTGTCTGGCCTGGCCTTCGAGATCGGGATCTTCGTCGGCCTGGGTGGCATCCTCGTGTGCTCTTTCCTCGGCGGCATGCGTGCGGTAACCTGGACGCAGGTGGCGCAGTACATCATCCTGATCATCGCCTACATGATCCCGGTGGTGTGGCTGTCGGTCAAGCAGACAGGCGTGCCGATCCCGCAGGCGGTCTACGGTTACCAGCTCCAGAAGGTGACCGAGCAGGAGCAGAAGCTGATCGACGACGCCAAGGAGAAGGAGGTCATCGCCTTGTTCAAGGCGCAGTCGGATGCCTTGGCCGAGAAGCTCAAGGACGTCCCAGCCGCCCTGTCCGCGGACAAGGAAGCGGCGGCAAAGAAGGTAGAGGACCTCAAGGCGGCCAGTGCCCCCGTGGCCGAAGTGCAGGCCGCCGAAAAGGCGCTCGCGGCGCTGCCCAAGGATGCGGACGCAGCCAAGCAGGCGTGGACCCGCGCCAAGGCGGCGGCTGACGCACGGGCAAAGCCGCTGGCAGGCATGCCTCGGCATGCCGCCCAGTTCGCAGGAGACCCGAACGGTGACGAGAAGGCGCAGAAGACGTTCGATGAATCGCGGCGCAATTTCCTTGCCCTCGTCTTCTGCCTGATGGTGGGTACGGCCGCGCTTCCGCACATCCTGATGCGCTACTACACCACGCCATCGGTCAAGCAGGCCCGTGAGTCGGTGACTTGGTCACTGTTCTTCATCTTCCTGCTGTATTTCACGGCACCAGCACTGGCGGTGCTGGTCAAGTACGAGGTCTTCGCCGTGCTCGTGGGTACGCCTTTTGACAAACTGCCGACGTGGATCGCCGCATGGAGTGCAGTCGACCCGGCGCTGTTGTCCGTGACCGACGTCAACAAGGACGGCATCTTCCAACTCGGCGAGATGCGCATCGGCGGCGACATCATCGTGCTGGCCACACCCGAGATCGCCGGTCTGCCCTACGTCATCTCAGGCATGGTCGCCGCAGGCGGCTTGGCAGCGGCGCTTTCCACCGCCGACGGCCTGCTGCTGACAATCGCCAATGCGTTGTCACACGACCTGTACTACAAGATGATCGACCCGAACGCGCCCACCTCGCGCCGCGTGATGATTTCCAAGGTACTGCTCCTTGTCGTCGCCGTGCTGGCGGCCTGGGTGGCTTCGCAGAAACCGGCCGACATCCTGTTCCTGGTGTCGGCCGCCTTCTCGTTTGCCGCCGCAGGCTTCTTCCCGGCGCTGGTGCTCGGCATCTTCTGGAAGCGGGCCACCAAGTGGGGAGCGGTACTCGGCATGGTCGCCGGCATAGGCGTGACCTTCTACTACATGGTGACCACCCAGCCCTGGCTGCGCGGCGTCTTCGGCGTGACCTCGCCTATCTCCGACAACATCTGGTGGGGCATCCAGCCGATCTCCGCCGGGCTGTTTGGCGTGCCGCTGGGCTTCGCGGTGATCATCATCGTCAGCCTCCTGACGCCGCCACCTAACCAAAAGGTACGGGAGTTGGTCGAGCACGTGCGCTACCCCAATATCGTGCCGTCCAAGGCCTGATGCCAACCTGACCCGCAGGTCCGTGTCCACAGCTCGGCCCTGATCGAGCGGCCCCTGGTCCCCGACCCGGGGCCGCTCTGTTTTCCGGCCCACGTTGTGGACCTTTGAGACGGTTGCACTGCCGAGTCTCGCAAGGCGGGACGTGGCTGATCGCCCACGAGTTCAGCGCCGCCGGCTGCGCGTCAGATAGACCCCCGCCCACGCCTCGCCGGTGGCCTCGTCCAGCATGCTGGCGTTGAGCGTCAGCCAGCCGTTGCGCAGCCCGTCACGCTCGATGCCCAGCGCCACGATGCGGCTGCCGCCCGGGGCCAGCGGGTCGAGTTGGGCACCGCCGGTCTGCGTGTCGACCACCGTGCGCACGACGGCCGGCTGCTCACCCGCCACCGTGAGGTAGATGCCGTCGATGGCCGGCACCGTCGGCCGGCGGGCCTTGAAGGCGATCTGGGCGCGCGCGCCGCGTCCCTGAGCTGCCGCGAAGGCCGAGGCCCGCCACCGTGGCGGCTCGAAGTCTTCCGATTCCTGGTCGCCGACGCCGGGCGGCCGGCCCGAGTAGGTCCAGTACAGGAAGTCGACGAACTCGGCCCCGGTGCGCGCGGCACGCTCGGTCCGGCCGGTGGCGCGGTCGTGGACGAAGAAGCCCTGGTTCTCGGGCACCGTGGTGGTGAAACCGGCCGGGTGTTGCTGCAGACAGTAGGCCACCACCGCCGCCTGGCCCTCGGCCGGACAGGTCAGGGTGATCGTGCGGGCCTGCGTGCCCCAGGCGCCCCAGAAGGCGACGAACCGTCCGTCATAGAACAGCGCCTCGCCGATGCGCGTGAAGACGGTCCCGGCCGACTCCCCCGGCACCTGCGAGCCGATCGTCACGAGCGGGGTCAGCCGCGCCCGGGGCGACAGCGGCGCCTGGTAGATCCCGCCCAGCGTCGGCGAGGCCTCGTTGTCGACACCGAGGAAGACCATGTCGGACGGCCCGGCGCTGGGCGGCGCTGTCGAGCCGAAGCGCACCCCGCCCTCGGGCTGGCCGGGGATCAGCGTCTGCGAGTTGGCGATCAGCACCGTCGCCAGCGAGGTGGCCTGCGGCAGGAACTGGCGGTAGAACACCCCGGTGCGGGGCTCGCCGTCGGTGTAGTTGCCCTTGAACACCACCGTGCCCTGCCCCGCCACCGTCGGGGCACCGGGGAACTGATCAAAGCGCACCCCGGGGCTCGCCCCAGGCACGGCAAAGTGCTCGAAGCCCGGCACGGCGCCCAGCTGGCCCATCGCTGTGGCCGCGGCATCCTGCGCGGCGCCGTAGATGCCGGACGACCCCACCCGGGTCTCGGTGCCGTCGGCCAGGACGTAGGTCCACACCGGGCGCGACTGTCCCCGCGTGACGATGGTGGCGCTGTCAATCCCGATGCGCGCGAAAGCGGGGAATTCGGTGAAGGTGGACGGCCGGCCGTTGTAGAGCGTGTTGTTCGGGTCGGGCACGGTGGCGGCGTTGTCGAACACCGCCCACAAGGCCCTGGGCTGCACGCCCATGCCACGGGCGTGGACGCCGCGCACCGGCTCGCCCGCGCCGGCGCCCGAGCGGCTGCGCCCGCGGAACACCACCGTGCCCGCACGGTTGACCGAGGGCGCGCCGAAACTGTTGAACGCGGGCGTCGTGCCCGGCACCAGGTCGGCGCTGTTGGCCACCGTACGCCACTGGAACAGCGGCGGGATGTCGGCGGCGGATTCGTCCTGCGCCCATGCCGCCGGGCCGAGCACGAGGCTCGCGGCCGCGGCGATCCAGCGCAAGGCGGGTCTTCGTCTGATCTTCATGATGCAACTCCAAGTGGATGATCTGGAAACAACTTCCGACCCGATGATGGGAAGCGCGACCTCGCCGGACCTTGCGCCCCCGCAGCCCGGGGGCGTACGCACCCGCACAACTGGGGATGCGAAGGGCGGCCACGGGCGCCGAGGCGAGCTACCGGCCGAGGGGCTGCCCTCACGGAGGCCCCCCGGGCATGGTCCCGGGAAATCCGTCGGGTGCGGACCTGCCGGACCGCAGCGTCACGGCCAGGGCGGGGCGGGGCGGGACATCCCAGGCGTTTCATGCAGCGCACGCCACGGCCGCCGGGGCGGCGAAGGCCCGCAAAATCGCCGCATGGCCGCATGGCCGCATCGACCTCGCCCGTGCCCCTCGACTCCAGCGTCACCGCCCGCCTGCCCGCCAACTTCTGCGGCTACCCCCGCCCCGTGGGCCGCGCCGGTGTGCGCAACCACCTGCTGGTGCTGTCGATCGCCGGGCTCACCGGCCCGGCCGCGCGGCGCGTGGCGCGCGCGCTGCCGGGCGCGCGGCTCGTCACCATGCCCTACGGCGGCGGGCTGATCGGCGCCGACCAGGCGCTGCACCTGCGTGCGCTGGCCGGTTTCGGGCGGCACCCCAACGTCGGCGCGGTGCTGCTGATCGGCAGCGACACGCCCAAGATCGAGGCACTGGCGCGCGAGATCGCCGCCGTGGGCAAACCGCTGGCCGCCGTGTGTCTGGACGACTGCGGCCACGACATCCTGACGCTGAGCGACCGCGCGCTGCGCGCCGGCGCCCGGCTGGCGCGCGAGATCTCGCGCCAGCGCCGCGAGCCGGTGGACATCGGCCAGCTGCTCGTCGGGCTGGAGTGCGGCCGCTCCGACCCGAGCTCGGGCATCGTCGCCAACCCGCTGATCGGCGCCGTCACCGACGCGCTGGTGGATGCCGGCGCCAGTGCCGTCTTCGGCGAGACGCTGGAATGGCTGGGCGCCGAGCACCTGCTGGCGCGCCGTGCCGCCACACCCGCCGTGGCACAGGCCCTGGTGGGGGCCGTGCTGCGGCGCGAGCAACTGGCGCGCGACCAGGGCGTGGACCTGCTGGGCAACAACCCCGGGCCGACCAACATCGCCGCCGGCCTGTCGACCATCGAGGAGAAGTCGCTCGGCGCCATCGCCAAGAGCGGCAGCCGGCCCATCGCCGGCGTGCTGGCCTACGCCGAGCCGCAGCGCGAGGCCGGCCTGCACGCGATGGACGCGCCGGCCTACGCGCCGGAGTCGGTCTCGGGCTTCGTCGCCGCGGGGGCGCAGCTGGTGCTGTTCTCCACCGGCGTGGGCAACAGCTACGTCAGCGCGCTGGCGCCCACGCTGAAGATCTCCGGCAACCCGCAGGCCGCGGCCACGCTGCGCGAGCAGCTGGACTTTGACGCCAGCGCCGTCTTCCGCGGCGAACAGACGCTGGCCGAGGCCGCAGGCCGGCTGCTCGGCCAGTTGATCGACACCGCCGAGGGCAGCCTGACCTGGGGCGAGGTGCTCGATGAGGGCGACGAGGTCGTCAGCCGCATCGGGGAGGCGCTGTGAACATCCCAACCGCGGGCCCGCACACGGCGTTCGCGAAGCATCCGTTCGGGCTGAGCCCTTCGACTGCGCTCAGGACAGGCCTGTCGAAGCCCTGCGCAGGCGCTTCGACGAACTCAGCGCGAACGGAGGTATGGGTACGCGGGATGGTTCTTGTTTATTGAGGGCACCCCGACCGCCATGTCCGCCATGACCACCCCAACAACCCCAGCCGCTGCAACCACCCGAGCGGCCCCAGCCACCCCACCGACCGGCGACGCGCTGGTGCTGCACCCCGACGACACCGTGGCCACCGCGCTGCGTCCGCTGCCCGCCGGGCACACCGTGCACCTGACCCGCGGCCCCAGCCGTCCACCCCTGACGCTGACCCTGGCCGAGCCCGTGGCGCTGTGCCACAAGTTCGCGCTGCGAGACATCGCCGAGGGCGAGGTCGTCACCAAGTACGGCCAGGCCATCGGGCGCGCCACCCGCACCATCGGCGCCGGGTCAAATGTGCACGTGCACAACCTGCGCAGCGGGCGTGGGGGTGGATGAGATCGCCTCATTGAACCGGCTCGTGGGACCGCGCACCGCTGCCGCTGGATCCACGCGGAGCGGGCTCCGGCGCGACGACCGCACGCTGGTTGCTATCGGGCATGCCGATACTCGGCGTGTGCAGCGAACGCCACCTCGGTCATCGCAATGTCGGCGCCTGCGATGCCGGCAAGGCGAGCAGCCTGCTGCCAGCCGTCCACCGCACCGGACACCTCTTCGAGAATCGAGCGCGCGCGCGGCGGCGTCAGACCATAGAAGGCTGCACTGGCCAGAACCGTCTGCAAGTTCGGCCGGTTGTCCGCGTCGTCGAGATTCAGGACGTGATCCGCCTTGTCGATGTTCGGGTTGACATCGAAGGCAGGCGCCAGCCGCCAACCCGTCCTGCCCAGCAGGAATCCGTGGTTGCGCAGGTGGTCGTCCCGATTGCCGACAGCGACGTTGAAGACCACTCGCCGAAACAACTGTTCTAGGTCGGCCGCAGCATGCTGGGCATCACCGCGCGCGCGGATGAACTGCGCCAGCTCCAGGTAGCTCGCGCCCTCGCTGCGGTCCTTTCGCAACAAGGTCATGGCGGACGCATAGAAGCGCCGGCCCCCTGCGGTACGGTCGAATCGCTGCACACAGAAGGTGTGGAAGCCCTTGTTCAGCCGCAGCCGCCGGCCGGGCGGCATGTCCACCCCGGCCCGCCGGGCCAGGGTGTGGGCAAGATGCTCCCAAGCGCCGACATCGCGGTCATCGTCACGCGCCGGGAACTTGCCGATCCAGAGCGTCCCGTCTGCATCGGTGAAGTTCGCCTTGGGCCGGGCGCCGCCGAGAGATGCACCGGGGGCGACCAGCACGGCCAGCCACCGGCGCAGTGCGTCCAGGTTGTCGATGTGGCGACCGCTGAGTTGGACTGCGACGGCTTCCAGTTCGCGCAAGGTCGTGACCGGTGGTGCCGCCAGCGCCTCGTTGCCCAGGAAGTCGCCTCCCCCCTCCAGCCGGAACCGCAGGGCTCCCTGTCGGGTGAAGTCCTGCACACCCATCAGGTAGTCCCAGGCATGAAGCGCTCGGGGCGACCTTGACTCGTCCCTGGCCAGCAGAGCCTCGCGACGCTTCATCAGTGTCTGGCCCCATCTGTCGGGCGACGAGTCGAGAAAGATGCCGAAGTTGCCGAGCTCGGGCTTGGGGAAGAAGGGGGCCTCGTCGAGCGACAGGTCAGGGTCGATGGCAAACGCCAGCGCGTCCGCCAGCCACTGGCGGTCATAGTGGAAGCGGACCTGTCCGCGGTCATGGGCCAGACGGCCCACCCGACGTGCCGGCCCCAGGTCGCAGTCGAGCCAGACCTCTAGGGTGCGGGGCGCGCCTGTCACGGCAGACCGCCGGACAGTGGCGCTGCCGCAGGCGCGGGAGACAACGCTGCGCCCTGCCTGCGCCGCACGGCTGCTCTGGACGGTTCCAGCGCCAGATCCTGCAGTTTGCGGCCGACCTTGTCGTCGGCGCCAAGGGAATGCAGGTCGTTCTCGAGCCCGAGCGCGACCAGCACGCGCAGATAGGTTCCCATCGTGGCGCCGGCGTCGCCGGCCTCCACCTTGTAGAGCGAGGTCCGCGAGATCCCCGCCCGGCCCGCCACCGCCGCCATGCTCAGCTTGCGCCGGCGCCGAGCCAGGCGCAGCCGCTCGCCCAATTGGGCGAGCAGGCGTTGCTCCTGTGGAAAGACGACCGGTGGCTTGCTGGGCATGTATGCCATTATGGACAAATAGCGAAAGGTTCGTCCACGATGAAAAACATCCTGCAACCGCCACCGGCTTGAGCCCCTTCAGCACGCCCACCTGCGTGTTCATGGACAGCGCCGAGTCATTGTCAAGTTGCCGCCCGGTCGACAAACCGTCGCGCAAGCTGACGCAGTGCGACAGCCGCAGCAGGCCGGTGTCGCACCCCCAGCATCGAACCGGAAGCCGATCCGCCGCTGAACGGTGACGTCGCGTCGCCACCAATCCCTGCCACTGACCCCACTGGTGGACGGCCGCGGCGCGAATGACATGTTCTGGCAGAACGATGCGCGAGCATGCGCAGTTCTCCGAAGCCTGGTGTCGGAGCGTCGCACCGGTGACCGCAGGGCACGCCGGTCCCGATCACCGCGCCACCCCTGACGAAACACCCCCGCAGCCGGTCTTCATCACCATGGACATGCACTTTTCCCCCGCCGCCGCCCACCCGCTGCCGCCTGAATGCCCAGCCCCACCGCCGCACGCCGTGGTGCTGCGTGGCGTGGACGTGACGGGCGGAAGCCTGCCTGCCAGCCTGGTGGACACGTGCGGCGGTGTCACGCTGTGTCTGCCTGAGGCGGTGTCGGCGGTGCTCGACACGCCCGGGCTGCAATACGTGGACCTGCTGGACTGCCCGAGGCTTGTATCGGTGGACCTGCGCGCGCTGGGCGGGGGCATCCACCTGACCGTGCGCGGCTGCCCGGGGCTGACCGAGGTGCGGCTGGCCGATCACGGCGGCGCGATCGTGCACGTCGACGCCGGTGCGGCGCCGCCGCGGGCCTTGTCGGTGCACGGCTCGGTGGCGCAGTTCGACGCCTGCTGGGGCCGCGACGGCCGCTTCATGCGCCAGGCTCGGCGCGGCACGGCCTTCCTGGGGATGCACGTCGGCACCGAGGCGCCGCGCCCGCCGCGGGACGACTCCGCCCTCACACACGACCTCGCGATCCTGCTCAAGGCCTTCCCGATCGGCCAGGAAGGCACCGAGGCGCACGCCCTGCCCCCCGACCTCGTCATCCTCATCCACGCCCGCCCCGACGACGCCCGCACCGGCGAGTTGACGCTGGGCCCCGGGCTCGAGGGCTGCCGCGACGTCTGCCTGATCGAGCCGGACGACGCGCTGCTGGCGCTGCAATGGACCGGCAGCGCCCTGCGCGAGTTCGCCGTGGAAGGCGCGCGCGGCCTGATGGTGCTGCGCCTGCCCGCCCGTGTGGATCACCTGCTGCTGAGCCACTGCCCGCGGCTGCGCGCCGTCACCACCGAGGGCGACGAAGCCGGCGCCGTGACGCTGCGCGAATGCTGCACGGTCGACCCCGCCCGCGCGCCGGGCGGGCGCGCGGCCTCCACCCGTGAACGCCCGGCCCCCGGTGCGCCGCGCGTGCGGCCCAGCCTGGTGGTGGACGTGCCCTGCGCCGCGCTCGCCCTGCTGGACTGCGGCTTCGAGAGCCTGCGCGTCTTCCACTCCACGGTGCTGCACCTGGCACGCTGCCACCGGCTGCTGCGGGCCCGGGTGGACCCGAGCACCGAGGTGCACTGCGAAGGCAGCCCGCCGTGGTCGCTGCTGGACCACATCAGCCCGATGTCGCCCGGCGTCGCCATCCAGGAGGGGCTGGTCGCCCGGCTGCGTGACGACGTGCTGCAGAGCCGCCACGGCGCCTGGCCGCGCTTCGTGCGCGTGCTGGATTGGAAGCTCAGCCGCCACGCCTGCGTCACCGCGCTACAGGCACTGTGCGCCATGCTGGACGGCGGTCGGCACGCCACGCCCGACCACCGTGCGACAGGCATCGCGATCCCGCGCGACGAGCTCTGGAACGCACGCTGGCTGCTGTACCACGCGCAGACCGTGGCCGAGTTCGGCAGCGATTTCGAGCACTGGGCCTGGGTCTTCCCACCCGACCTGATGGAGGATGGCTTCCGCAGCGACTTCCGGCTGTGGGCAGCCTGCCGCAGCGGCGAGGACGCGCAGGCCGAGGCCCGCTCCATGGCCCTGGGGCTGCTGCAGGGCCAGAACCTGGCCGCCGCCCAGGCGCTGCTGCCCTGGCTGGCGCGCAACCCCACGCCGCAAAGCCTGCCGCTGCTGACCGACGTCCTGCGCCGCGCGGCGGACAGCCCGACGCTGCCGAGCACCGTCCTGTCCGTCGGCGGGGCCTTGATACGACCCCTGATACGCCTGTTCACCCCCGGAACGAGCGCCACGACGGGCACCAGCGCCGGCACCGGAGGCGGTTCGGGGGCCGCCACCGGCACCGCCACGGGTGCCGACCAGAGTGCCGACCAGAGTGCCGACCAGGGTGCAGATCAGGGTGCCGTCACGCTCGCCGCCCCATCGCCCACCCACCCCCGCGACATCGCCCCCGATCTCTTCGATGCCGCGCATGATTTCTACACCGAGTGCGCCGAGGCATCCGACCAGTTGCACTGGCTGGCCTTCGAGATGCGCCACGACCGCGCCGGCACCCGCACGCGCATCGCCCAGATGCTGCGCCACCCCACGCGCGACCACGGCCCGCGCCACCGCACCGCGCTCACCGCGCTGATGCTCACCGGCACCCTGCCCGCGAGCACCCGCCCACGCCGCGCCGCCTGACCCCCCGGCCTGCCCGACCGCCCTCATCAGCCCCGACGACACGCACCCGCACCCGCACCGTCAACCGCCACCCCCCCCCCCACCCCCCCCCACCCCCCCCCTAAAAACAAACCCCCCCCACCCCCACCGAACGCCCTG
>Ga0169931_10002273_pt1 | contig 31354 bp, 24 predicted proteins | sample Kivu_15m_20L_FD_129675 | JGI IMG/M metagenome (GOLD analysis project Ga0169931, IMG submission 129675) | Freshwater microbial communities from Lake Kivu, Western Province, Rwanda to study Microbial Dark Matter (Phase II) - Kivu_15m_20L... | ecosystem: Environmental > Aquatic > Freshwater > Lake...
CCCCATAATTGATGCCTCTACATTGGGCTCGCCTTGCGGAGCCAATCCAACCTTGGTAGGCACTCTTAGCAATCCGAATCCGTTGTTTGGCCAATACACTTACGCATGGACTCCGGCAAATCTGGTTAACAACCCCGCTTCTGCTCAGACAACCGCACAAACTCTGTTGAACAATACCACTTTTACCGTCAATGTATTCCCGACCAATAATCCCGGCTGCTCAGGTTTTGACAATATCACCATTTTCGTGGAAGAAGTGGAGCCCCTGGCAGTCTTGGTGCCGAATCAGTCAAGCCCGTGTCCGGAGACTCCTGTGCAATTGACGGCTACACCATCGGGCGGCTATCCCGGTTATACTTATCTGTGGAGTACCGGAGACACTACCGCGACCATCACAGTTAATCCGGCCGTGACAACAACTTATACCGTGACAATCGAGGATCAGTGCGATGAACTGGAAAGTCCTGTAACTGTGGATGTGACAATTCCGGGTACCGAAATCACTGCCCCCAATGTGGACGGCTGTGTCAACTTCCCACTATACATTGGCGATATGACCGGAGGAACGGGCAATTACAGCATTGAAGTTCCTTCAGGCATTTCTTTCAATCCCGAGCTTTTCACCGTCATCTCGACCGCAGCAGGCGTATACACCTTTGATGTTACCGATGATTGTATCGCTTCGGGTCAAGTGACGGTCACCTTCAACATGTGCGATGTTGAAATGCCCAACATTATCACACCCAACGGTGATAATTTGAACGACATTTTGGTTTTCGAAGGATTGGAGTATTTACCCAAAAGTACCCTTCGTGTATGGAATCGCTGGGGTCAATTGGTGTACGAAAGCGATGACTACAAAAACGACTGGAAAGGAGGCGATCTCTCCGAGGGCGTTTATTACTATGCACTCACCCTCCCATTGGGACAAGAATATACCAGCGCGCTTCAATTGGTGAGAAAGTAAGCTGATAAAAATCCATTTGACACAAAGGCTATCCCTCGCGGATGGCCTTTTTTTATGCCCGCTAATCATGAAAGATTTCAGAGAAAAATTGGGCAAAATGGCCGAAGCATTGGTGCTGGAGCGCAACTATGAAAAGGCCATCTATGCCACCCTGCTCCAAGAGGGAAACATCAAAGAGCGCAAAGAAGAAGGATATTGCCTCCACCCCATGAAAGCCATCAAATCAGGGTTTGGTGCAGGTGATTATCCCTTTCTCTTGCTGGAGACCAAACACTACGACCCGGGCCAACACCGGTTCGAACCGGGAACTCCGGCCATTGTGCAAGTGCCCGGGGAAAAAGAAAAAACCCTGAACGGAACAGTGAGCCATGTTCAAGGCCGCGAAGTGAAACTGAGTCTGCACGCTGATGAAATCCCCGATTGGACATTTGAAAATGATCTTGCACTCGAAATGGTGTTTGACAACCGCGTGTTTGAGGAAATGATGCGGGCCCTGAGTACCGCCATTAATACGGAGGACAAGTCGCTGATGCACAAGTTGTCAGTCATCTATGACGGAACTGAAGCCGGAAGAGGCCCGGGACAAATTGCCACCCCGACCACAGGCCTCAATCAATCCCAACGCGAAGCTACCGAAAGTGCCTTGGCCGCAAGTGAAATAGCTGTGGTACACGGCCCACCCGGAACGGGCAAAACCACCACACTCACAGCCATTTGTCGTGCTCTACTGCAAGAAGAAGGTAAAATCCACGTGTGTGCGCCAAGCAATGCCGCCACCGACAATCTGGCCGAAATGTTGGCTCGACAAGGCCTGCGAGTGGTGCGCATTGGCAATCCGGCCCGCATGGATGAGTCCCTTACACGCTTGACCATTGAGTCATTGATTCGAGAAGAGCCCGATTTCAAGTTGGCTGACAATTTCAAACGCCAAGCGCTTGAACACGCAAAACTTGCCGGACGATATGTGCGCAATTTCGGGCCGGAGCAAAAAGCTGAACGCGCCATGCACCGCAATGAGTTTAAAACACTGGTGAAGCAAGCGCGTGATATTGAGAGTTATCTGGTAGAAAAATGTATCAATCGCGCGCAGGTGGTCGCCTCTACCCTCACTTCAGCCAATCATTTTCACATTAAAAACACCCGCTTCCAAACCGTATTGATAGACGAGGCCGGCCAAGCCACTGACCCGGCTATTCTGATGGCCCTGCTGAAGGCGGACAAATTCATTTTAGCAGGAGACCCTTTTCAACTGCCGCCAACGGTCAAAAGTCCGGAAGCCGAAAAATCAGGACTGAGTGTGACTATGCTCGACCGCTTGACAGGCCGACCTGATGTCAGCCGCATGCTGACCGAGCAATACCGTATGAATAAGAGTATTATGCAGTTTTCCAACATGCGATTTTACCAATCCAAACTGACAGCCCACCCTTCCGTAGCAGAACACCGCTTGGCCCCCGAAGAGGTGCCTCTGGAAGTAATAGACACGGCAGGCTGCGGGATGGAAGAATCCGCTGCTGAACAGAATGAAAGCAAATACAATCAGGGCGAGGCGCAACTGGTCCGTACACGTTTGGAAGAACTGGCCGACAGCTTTCCCGAAGCTACCATAGGCGTGATTTCACCCTACAAAGAGCAAGTACGTTTGTTAAAAGAGACACTTTCATCCAATCCAAAGCTGACTGTGGACACGATTGACGCCTTTCAGGGCCGCGAGCGCGATGTCGTCATCCTCTCATTGGTGCGCTCCAACGAGGCATCGCAAATCGGATTTTTGAAAGACTACCGCAGGATGAATGTGGCACTGACCCGCTCGCGCAAAAAACTGATTGTCATAGGTGACAGCGCCACTTTGGGCAATGACGAGTTTTATAATTCCTTTTTTGCCTTTGCCGAATCAGAAGGCCTCTATCGGTCGGGCTGGGAATTTCCGGTCTGATGCTTGGAAAAACAGCAGTAAGAACTTGAACAAAAAAGCGTTGAAAAGACAACAACGCTGCAACTCTTGCGGCCTCAGGGCCAGGATACTTTTATACACTCACAAAGAACACACACAAGGATGACCAACCATTTGCGAATTATCGCCTTTGCCGCATTTCTCCTTACCTCTCCGGGTATGTCCATGGCTCAGCGCAGCATCCATCACAACAATGAGAATGCGCTATATCAAGAAGCTATTGAACTGTTTCAGAAAGAAAAATATGCTGCAGCACAAAAGCTTTTCTCCGAGCACTTGGCAAAAAGCAAAGACCTCTATGGCGAAATAACCATCAGCGCGCGCTTTCATCATGGCATATGCGCGCTTTATCTTTTCCACAAAGACGCTGAGTATTTGCTCGAAAAATTTGCCCAAGACCATCCCGATTCACCTTTGGTGCTGCAGGCCTACTTTGAGTTAGCTTCCTACAACTACAAAAAACGGAACTACAAAAAAGCCTTGGAATGGTTTGAATTTCTCAACCTGGAAGACTTGCCCGCCAAGCGCCAGACAGACTTTAAGTACAAGCGCGGCCACTCGCGGTTTGTGGAAGGACAAACCGCCAACGCCCGCCAAGATTTTTATGAAATCAAAGACATAGAATCGGACTACAAACAAGCGGCCACCTACTATTTCAGCCACATCAGCTACGATGAAAAAAACTATGAGACCGCGCTAAAAGGATTCAAAACATTGGAAAACGACCCCAATTTTAAGGACGTTATTCCTTACTACATCGCTCAGATTTATTACCTCCAAGGCAAGTATGACCTGGTATTGGAGTATGGCCCCGCATTGATTGAATCCAACAGCAAAGCCAAGCGCCTGCCCGAGATAGCGCGGCTGACCGGTGATGCCTATTTCCGCAAGAGCGACTATGCCAATGCCCTGAAATACTTGGATATGTATGTGAAAGAAACGCCTAAAGACGAGCTCTTGCGCAGTGACCATTTTCAAATCGGATTTTGCCACTACAACCTCAAGAATTGGCCGGACGCATTGGGCGAATTCAACCAAGCAACCGGAGAGGACGATGAATTGAGCCAAAATGCCGTGTATCACATGGCTGATTGCTACCTCCGCCTCGACCAAAAAACGTACGCACGAAACGCCTTCAAAGAGGCCTCAGAGAAAGACCACAACATCGAAATCAAGGAAGACGCCTTTTTCAACTATGCCAAACTGAGCTACGAACTTTCCTACAACCCATTTCACGAGGCCATCACGGCTTTTGAGGACTATCTGGTGAAATATCCCAACTCAAAGCGCAAAGAAGAAGCATATGAGTTTCTGCTGGATGTTTACATGAAGAGCAAAAACTACGAGGCCGCTCTCAAGTCGCTGGACAAAATGACCATCAAAGATGCGCGCACGAAGGAGGCCTACCAAATCGTCTCATTCAACCGCGCAGTAGAGCTTTTCCAGGCCGCCAATTACGAGCAATCGTGGGCATTTTTTGAAAAGGTAGCCACCTACCCCATCAATGCGCAATTGGATGCAGAGGCTATTTTCTGGAAAGCCGAAATCGCTTTCAAGCGCGACTATTTCGAACAGGCTGCCGGCCTCTATAACCAGTTCATTGCCAAGCCGGGCGCTTTCAACACGCCCTATTTTGACCAAGGAAACTACGGAGCCGGCTATTCCTTCTTCAAAGCGGGCCAATATGCCGGTGCCACAACGGCTTTTCGCAAGTTCACCGATGGATACAAGGGAGGTGACAAAAAGCTGCTCAATGACGCCTACCTGCGTTTGGGTGATAGCTATTATATGCTCAAAGAGTATATGCAGGGCATCGAATATTATGACAAAGCCATCGCCTCGAAACAAATCGGATCGGACTATGCACAGCTTCAAAAAGGTATTTGCTACGGCTTAATGAACAATTACACGGCAGAGATAGATGTCCTGGAAAAGTTTGTCAATTCTGACCCCACCAGCCGCTACATCGTGGATGCCAAGTACCAATTGGCCAAAACCTACCTGCAGACTAATCAACTGGGTTTGGCCCGCTCGCGGTATGAAGACATCGTGAGCAATCACGACAACAGCGCCTATGTTAAGGGCGCGTTGCTGGACCTTTGCTTGGTCCACAAAAAGCTGGGCAACAACAAACAAGCTGTCACAGCATTTGAGCAATTGCGGGCCAAATTCCCCAATGACAAAGTGCTGAAAGACGCTCTCAACGTAGTGCAGAGCATTCTGATTGAGGAAAAAGGAATCGACTATGTAAACCAACTTTCAAAAGAAAATCCGGTGTTGGATATCACCAAAGAAGACCTGGATGGAGAAGTGTTTGCCTTGGCCTCAGACTATTATTTCAACAACGATTGCAACAAGGCCATTCCGGCTTTGGAAGAATACCTGCTCAAGTTCAACCCGGCCGTGTTCCGCACAGATGCCAACTATTATTTGGCTGAGTGCCATTTCAAAGCCAACGACCACAACCGCGCTTTGGAATTCTACAATAAAGTCATTCAAGCTCCCATCAGCGACTTCACCGAATCATCACTACTGACAGCATCCACAATCAACTACAACAACAAGAACTACACAGCTGCTTTGGAGAATTACAAAAAGCTGCAATCCGTGGCAGTGAGTAAAAACAACCAATTGGAAGCCGAAATAGGCCAAATGCGCTGCAACTACAAGTTGGGCAATTTGGAGTCGGTGGAAAGTTTTGCTGAAAGCGTGCTGAACAATTCGGCCACGCCCGATGCCATCCGCGAAGAAGCCCAAATGCTGCGCGGCAAGGTGCGTTATGATAAAAACAACTTTGACGGTGCATACAGCGACTTCAAAGAAGTGGCCAAAAAGGTGAATGTGCGCGGGGCCGAAGCCAAATACTACATGTGCTTGGTGGGTTATCGCAAAGAGGCGTACAAAGCAGCCGAGCAGGAGATTTTTGAGCTTATCCAAAAATTCCCCTCTTATGACGAGTTCAAGTACAAAGGATTCCTGCTATTGGCCGATGTGTATATCAGTCTGAAAGACTATTTCCAAGCGCGCACCACGTTGCAAACCATTATCAACAATGTGGCTGAGCCGTGGGTGCAGGACGAAGCCAATAAAAAATTGGTCATCGTGGATCAATTGGAAAAAGGCCAAACCCAACAAGGCGAAAGCAACGACATCGAAATTGACCTCAACCAAAACTGAGCAAAATGAAAAGCACAATCCAACATATCATGAGAAAAACAGCGTCTATCGGACTGCTTCTGATGGCTTGCACCGGGGCCTCGGCCCAGACCGGTGACGAGCAATCCATGCAATTGGACATCTATGGAGAGTTGAAACTCTTCTTGCGCGATGCCAACAAGATTTCGGCTTTTCCCGAGACCAAAGAAGGCAAAGTGGACATGACCACCTTGCAATATGGCATTATACCGGGCAAGCGTAATTTCGAATCAGAAACCAAGCCCATTCCGGCCGCCAAAATCAATGTGGACGATAAGTTGGGTAAACTCTATCGCGGCTATTTGCGCGGTGGCATGGGCCTCTACTCTACTCCGCTGGCCGAGGTCTATTACATGGATGGGCGCAGTAAGAAAGGCTCGTTCGGGGTGCATGGCAAACACGTGAGCACTGCGGGCAGCATGGCGTTTGCTGATTCCATACCGGACAGCTTCAGCCACAATGCCATAGACCTTTGGGGGAAAGTTTTTCTGAAAAAATCATCTCTCGACATCGCCACGGTCTATAACCGCGAAGTTTATCACTACTACGGTTTCTCCCCTGATTCATTTCCGCTAACCAGCCTCAAAGGACTGCGCAATCGCTTTAATACGTTTGGGCTCAACACTTCTTGGAAGACTTTCGAACGCGACTCCAGCAAAATCAACCTGAGGGCCGATGTCGGCTATCGCTACTTTGGCGATGCCTTCAAAGGCAACGAAAACAACGTGGATTTCAGGCTAAACGGGCGCAAGTTTGAGAAAACCGAACTGTACATATTGGACTTCGGAGTGAACTACAACAAATTTGCCTTTACCGACCTTGACACAGCGGCAGGAACGGACAAAGACAACGCCCTTATACACTTCTCTCCCCGCGCTTCTACGCGCTATATGGACTTCCAATTTGAAGCGGGTATGGGCATCTGGATAGATTCGCGCGGCAACCAGCCCTTTCACTTCTATCCCATTGCCGAAGGGTCATATCGTCTGTTTCAAGACATGTTCATCCCCTATGCAGGAATCACGGGCTCTATGAAGCTCAACACTTATCAAAGCATCATTCAACAAAATCCTTTTGTGTTGACCGATGTGGAATTGCGTAATACCAGCGAAAAACTCCGCTCTTACTTAGGGGTGCGTGGCTCGTTGACTTCAGCTGTCAGTTTCAATTTGAATGCCTCATACACAGACTTTGAAGACTACCTCCTCTTTATCAATGACACGGTGCACAGCAGCGCCAACCAATTCAGAGCGCTGTACGAAGACCTCAGCGTTACCGACCTTAGTGCCGAAGTGAGCTATTTGGGTTTGGAGAAGCTGAAATTTCACCTCAAAGGAAGCTACTATCTCTATGACTTGGCTAACGAAAAAGAGCCTTGGCATTTGCCCACCTACAGGGTGAATTTGTCCTCAACCTACAACATGAAGGACAAGTTCCTGTTTAATCTGGATCTGTATTTACTCAGCAGCCGTACAGCCCTCTCGGATGGGTTCGTAGCAGGGTCCACTGAAGTACTTCCGGGGCGCTTCAACAGCATGCTCAAAGGCTTTGCCGATGTGAATCTGGGGGTGGAATACCGCTACACCAAGCGCCTGTCCGGTTTTGTGAAATTCAACAATGTGATGGCCTCTCGCTATGCTATGTGGAATAATTACAACCTCCAGCGCTTCAATGCCATGTTGGGCGCCTCGTTTGCCTTCTGACAATCACCGGCTTAGGTCCGTGTTAAGAATATGTTGAAAAATACCGAAAAGCCCGTCAAAAGCGGGCTTTTCGAGTACATGGGGGAGGCTATATTTGGGGAAAATTCAGGAAAAAAGGGGGAGCAATTCCCCTTCCTTTTTTTAGGAAAATATCACCTCGAATAAGACCCAAAATCAAAAACAGCATACCGAATTATGAGTGAAGAAAACAAGCAGCCCGGCTACAGCGCGGAGAATATCCAGTCGCTGGAGGGCATGGAGCACGTGCGAATGCGCCCATCGATGTATATCGGAGATGTGGGCATCCGCGGATTGCACCACTTGGTTTATGAAGTAGTGGACAACTCGATAGACGAAGCCATGGGTGGCCATTGCGACACCATCTCCGTCACGATAAACGAAGACGGCAGCGTGACCGTAGCCGACAACGGCCGCGGTATTCCCGTAGACATCCACAAAAAAGAAGGCGTGAGTGCACTTCAAGTCGTCATGACCAAAATTGGTGCGGGCGGTAAGTTTGACAAAGGTTCATACAAAGTATCCGGTGGATTGCACGGTGTGGGGGTGTCGTGTGTCAATGCCCTTTCTATCCACTTGAAAGCCGAAGTATTTCGCGAAGGCAAAGCGTACGTGCAGGAATACAGCATCGGCAAGCCACTCTATCCCACCAAAGAAATTGGCACGGCCGACAAACGCGGCACCACTGTCACCTTCAAGCCCGACCCTGCCATATTCGAAGATGTCAACTACCAATATGACATCCTGGAGCGCAGAATCCGCGAACTGGCCTACCTCAACAAAGGCATCACCATCACCCTCACCGACAAGCGTGAGCAAAACGATGATGGCACCTTCAAAGGCCGCCAATTCCACTCGGAAGAGGGACTCAAAGAATTTGTCAAATACATAGACGAAAGCCGCGAGTCCATCATAGCCAATGTGATTCACCTCGAAACTACCGTGGACGAAGTGCCTGTGGAAGTAGCCATGATCTACAACAACAGCTTTGCTGAGAATGTGCATTCCTACGTGAACAACATCAACACCCACGAGGGCGGCACACACCTCAGCGGATTCCGCAGAGGTCTGACCAACACGCTGAAGAAATATGCCGAAACCAGCGGTATGCTTGACAAACTGAAATTTGAAATCGCAGGCGATGACTTCCGAGAGGGTCTGACTGCCGTTGTTTCGGTGAAGGTAGCCGAGCCCCAGTTTGAAGGCCAAACCAAAACCAAACTGGGAAACAAAGAAGTGGTTTCTCCCGTGAGCCAAGCCGTGAGCGAGATGCTGGCCAACTACCTGGAAGAAAACCCCAACGATGCCCGCACCATTGTAGAAAAAGTCATCCTGGCCGCCACCGCACGCCATGCCGCCCGCAAAGCCCGCGAGATGGTGCAGCGCAAAACGGTGATGGGTGGCAGCGGACTGCCCGGCAAACTGGCCGATTGCTCCGAAAAGGATGCTGCTGTATGCGAACTCTATCTGGTAGAGGGTGACTCAGCCGGTGGTACAGCCAAACAAGGCCGCGACCGCAATTTCCAGGCGATTTTGCCCCTGAGAGGTAAAATCCTGAACGTGGAAAAGGCCATGCCCTACAAGATTTTCGAGAACGAAGAAATCAAGAATATCTACACCGCTTTGGGCGTCACCATAGGCACCGAGGAAGACTCCAAAGCGCTCAACTTGTCCAAACTGCGCTATCACAAAGTCATCATCATGTGTGATGCCGATGTGGACGGAAGTCACATCGAAACCCTGATCCTCACCTTCTTCTACAGATTCATGAAAGAGCTTATCGAGAACGGCCACATATACATCGCCACTCCTCCGCTCTATTTGGTGAAAAAAGGCAACAAGCAGCAATATGCCTGGAACGAAGACATGCGCGACCGCCTGATGGAAGAAATGCGCGGCTCGGGCAGTGATTCATCGGTGAATGTGCAGCGCTACAAGGGTCTGGGAGAAATGAATGCCGAGCAACTATGGGACACCACCATGAACCCCGAAAACCGAACGTTGCGCAAGGTAACTATTGAGAACGCAGCCGAGTGCGACCACATCTTCAGCATGCTGATGGGCGATGATGTACCGCCCCGCAGGGCATTCATCGAAGCCAATGCGAAATATGCACGGATAGATATTTAAACCACTGCCCGACAATGAAAATCCTCCAAGTGATTGGGGGATTTTTTATGTATCAAAAGAGGGGCGGCAGAAACCCGCGCAGACCATTTTATTCCACCGTATTCTGCTTGATAAAGTGCTATCCTATTCCCTTCCGTGTCTTTGAATTCCGCAACAAATCCAAGTCCGTTGTCTGTTTTCGAGTATAAAATCTGACCACCATTTTGGACGGCCCGTTTCATCGTTTCATCAATATTCTCAGTGGCGAAGTAAATCACCACTCCGTCAATGGTGGGCTTATATATGTCTCCTTTAGCCAATGCACTTGAAATCCCTGAGCGTTGGTCAGGAAAAGGAAGAAATGCCATTTCGTTGTTGTCAATGACTTCCTTTTCAAAGTCCAAGTGGAATACCGCCTTGTAAAAGTTGATTGCCCTATCAACATCAGTGACCGGAATTTCAAAGTAAACAACCGGATTCGTTTTTTCTTTCATTGCACTCATACCTGTTTGATTGGCTGTTGTTTTTGAAGAATCGCCACAGGAAACCAATAGCGGAATGATACCCACCGGAATCATCGTTGTCATCAGATTTCTCAATTTAATCATTTCACTATTTTGTCATTTTCTGAGCATTTTCGAAGTTTTGCGGGTTTGCGTTCGTGCGGGTGGTGGAGCAATAAACCATCATCCGGCACTAAGCTAAAATTGAAGCATAAAAACTCAAGTTTGCACAACAACCCCAGTGACGCAAAACCCCTGTTAGCTAAAGTCTTTTTCTCATCAATAGATGAGGTATTCTATCTTCATCAAAACAGTCCCCAATACCTTCATAACCATTCTTCATATAAAAGCTAACGGCTGAATCACGGGCGTGACAATAGATAAGTTTGGATTTTTTATCTAGTGCAAATTTCTCACAGAATGTCATCATTTCTGAGCCGATATTCAACCCTCTAAGTTCTTCTGCTACAACTACTCTTTGCATTTTCATTGCTTCACCTTCAGGTACCAGAACGGCAGTCGCAATAATGGACGCGTGCCTAAAACCCGCTATTTGAAAATGATTTTTCTCTTCTTCTAATTCTTTGTCAGTAAAGAAACTTCCTAATGGTTCTCTGAGAATTTTTTCTCTGAGTTTTACCGCATTGGTCCAATCTGAGCTGTTATGTACAATCTCTCTAAAAGTTGTTTTCATAAATTGCAACCAACCGGTTTATTCGTCTGACAAATAATAACATATCTCCAAATTTCCTTTAGACATGTTGGACCAATGTTGATGTTGCCGGCTTCTGAGGAGGAATTTCAGTTTTACCGGTCTTTTGGCAATACATGCTCACGATAATAATCGCCAAGGCGGTCGATAGGTTTTTGGATGACCAAGCCCAAGGGCAAACCGTGGCGGGCCATCACTTCGGACAGCTCAGTGTCAAACAGCCGGGCTACACTGCCCACAAATCCCACCTCCTGCATCCCCGCTTCGCGATAGCGCAACACGTGGTTTTGCAGAAAGAGCTCGAACCCCTCGATCACCCAAGAGCGTACTTCGGGACGTTGGCGATGGCGCAGTACAAAAGGGACAAAAGAAGCCAAGAAAACATTGGGTGCGGGCTCGCGATAGACTTTTTGGAGCAATTGCTCTTTGTCTAAGGCATACTCGCGGTCGAAATCAGCGGCAAAGTCAGCCGGCAATTGGTGATAGAAGCGCGCGGCCAACAGCCGCTTGCCCAAGAATGATCCGCTGGCTTCGTCACCGAGGATGTAGGCCAGGGAGGGGACGTCTTGGCGGATGCTCCGGCCGTCAAAAAAGCAGGCATTGGAGCCCGTGCCGATGATAGTGGCGCAGAGTGGGCGTCCGCGATAGAGGGCATAGGCACAGGCGGTGAGGTCGTGGTCCACACTGACCCGCGCCTCGGGAAATGCCCGTTGGATGCCCTCGGTTATGATGGCGCACATGACCGAAGACGAGCAGCCAGCCCCGAAGAAAAAGACCCGGCCCACACGGTGGATGATATGGGCATACTCGGGATGTTGAGCAAGTGCTTGGTGGGCATCAACGGCCGTTTGGAAATAGGGGTTGAGCCCGATGGTGGAAAATAGGCCCGCGGTGTGGCCTGCGGCATCGAGGATGAGCCAATCGGCTTTGGTGGAGCCACTGTCGGCAATGAGTGTCAGGTCTGCGTTCATCTTGTGAAAATCAAATGGAGAGGGCGCGTGCCAATCGGAGTTCTTCGAGATTGGGGTAGGCTTTGTTGTTGATGGCGAGGTCAAACGGCACAAAGACTTCGCGGTCGTTTTGGATACCTGCCATGGCATTACGGATGCCTTCACGGAGGCCACGGACGGCATGATAGCCCAGTCGGGCGGCCAACACACGGTCGGCACAGGTGGGCGAGCCACCGCGCTGGATGTGGCCCAGAACGGTGATGCGGGTTTCTAATTGGCCCAAACGGCCGCAGATTTGGCGGGCCACCTCGGCTGCGCCACCGTGTGGATTGCCTTCGGCCACAATGACGATGGAGGTCTGTTTGCCGGCCTGCTCTTGCTGTGTGAGGATTCGGGCCAACTCATCCATGCTCATTTGGTCTTCGGGCAGCAGGATGGCAGAGGCGCCCGATGCAATGCCCGATTTGAGGGCAATGTATCCCGAGTCGCGGCCCATGACTTCCACAAAAAACAGGCGGTCGTGGGCATCGGCCGTGTCGCGGATTTTGTCCACAGCCTGCACCACGCTGTTGACGGCTGTGTCGAAGCCAATGGTATGGTCGGTGCCGAAAAGGTCGTTATCAATCGTTCCGGGCAAGCCGATGATGGGCATGTTATGTTCTTGGGCAAAAATATGGGCCCCGGTGAAGGTGCCATCGCCTCCAATGGCCACCAATGCTTCGATTCCATGAGCTTGCAGGTGCGCAAATGCGCGAGAGCGGCCTTCCGGGGTCAAAAACTCAGATGATCGTGCGGTCTTGAGGACGGTGCCACCCAAGCCCAAAATGCGGCCCACCGAGCGCGCATCGAGGGGGGCCATTTCATTTTGAATCATCCCGTCATAGCCGCGATAGATGCCCACGCATTCCATTCCGAAATGGACAGACGAGCGCACCACGGAGCGAATGGCGGCATTCATGCCGGGCGCATCGCCACCCGAGGTGAATACTCCGATTTTTTTCATTCGTTGGTTTTGCGCGAAGATAGGCGGGTCGCACATTGTGCCAACTTCTGATATCTTTTGAAAACGTGTGCATAACGCCCTGCAGCGACTCGTCCAACGGATTGGTCACCCTCCTAATTTCCCGGAGCAAAAAAAGAACAGCCCATGGAGTTTCTGATAATGAACAAACAAGAGCCGGTGAATGCGGTGGACTATGTGAGGCACTTGCTGACCATTCATCCGGAGTGCGCAATCCATGTGGGTTGCGACAGTCAGAACTATCAAAAATACACGGTATACGTCACCGCATTGGTTTTCAGATTTCCGGGAAATGGCGGGCACGTGATATATCGCAAAGAACGAGTGGGAAAAATCCACGATCTCTGGACCAAATTGTGGGGCGAAGCCGAACGCAGCATACAACTGGCCGAACTGCTTCGAGAGCAACTGAATGTGCGAGTGAAGCAAATTGAACTCGACTACAATGCCGAATCACGATTTGCGAGCCACAAGCTGCTGTCAGCTGCATCAGGTTACGTGCAATCGCTGGGCTATGAAGTGAAAGCCAAACCGGAAATGCTGGTGGCGGCATGGGCCGCTGACGTGCTTTGTCACTGAGCATACTCTCTGAATAAAAAAAGCCCCGATTTCAAAATTAAATCGGGGCTTTTCATTATCTCGGGAATGTCTGATTACTTTATTTCAAATGCATCGTCTTTGACTCCTGTGTTCAGGATTACTTCATCAATGGTAATGTCAAAGTTCTGGCCACCTGCTGATTGGGCCATCTTCACGGCAAAAGAGATGCCTTCAAATTGCTTGTACTCTACCATATCAGTCGTTTGGGTCATAGGGCCTCCCGGAGTTTCAACCGTCTTTTCAGTGCGCAAGCGCAGGCCGGACTCGGTGCTGAAATACTCGGTGCGTTTCGTTTTGTCGGCTTCGGTGAATTCGAGCACATAGGCTTGTTGGCCCAATGCTTCGGCCATGCCCAACAGCACCACCGACTGTCCGTAATCCGCAATTCGTGATTCCCACAATAGGTCAGCTTGCATTTTGATGGCAATCAATTCTTCGGGTGTCAAGTCAGCCTTTTGGCCCATTTGGCTCTGAAAACCTGCGGTCCCATCGCATACTTGCTGAATCATCACCATGCCGCCTTGGCCCACGCTCATATTGAGTTTTTTGTTGTCCTTGGTTTTGATTTCCATACTCAAAGCCATGGGTCCCATGGTAAATGATCCTTTCTGATGTGTGGTTTTAATTTTCTCCAACTTGGCTTTACCTCCAATGGATTGCAAATAGCGGTCGAGCACGGTTTGGGCAGTAGTGCCTTCAGGTGCGGGTTTCATATCTGACCACGGTTGACCATACTGATCGAAGTATTCGACTTTGCCACTTTTGGCAAATTGTGCCAGCTTATCCCCTACCTCATCTTTGTTCCCTACTACTGTGATATAAGCAAACTTCGGGTGCAGATATTTTTTAGCCGCAGCCATGACGTCTTCCTTGGTCACTGCTTGAAGGCGGCTGAGATAGTTGGCGTAATAGTCCTTGGGCAAATTGTAGCGCTCAATGTCGAGAGCAAATCCGGCAATGGTCTGAGGGTCTTCCAGGGAGCGGGCAAAACTGCCGTTCATGCCATTTTTGGTAAAATCCAGGGTGCTGTCGGGCACCAATTCGTTTGTCATTCGCTCTATTTCATACATGAATTGGACGATGGCACTATCGGTGACATTGTTGCGCACACTTGCTGAGGCTGAGAAATAACCAATCAGCTTGTCATCATTCAGGCTGCTGCGTGCGCCATAAGTGTAGCCTTTATCCTCGCGAAGATTCTGCATCAGGCGGCCGCTGAATACACCTCCGCCCAATATACTGTTCATCACCCGGGCTGCTACCAAATCTTCCGATCCGGGCTTGAGCAGCGCGGGATGCGTGATGTTGATGTCGCTTTGAACGGCATTTTTCAATGGAACGAATACCACTCGTTGCGCATTGGGCATTTGAGGCAGCGCATAAGAATGGGCCGGTACGGTGCGTTTCTTCCAACTTCCGAAATACTTCTTGGCTTGGGCCTCGGCCTCAGCGCGGGTGATGTCGCCCACGATGACCAAATAAGCCGCATTGGGTCGGAAATACTTGTCATAGTAATCCATCACGTCAGCACGCGTGATATTAGTGACGGTCTTTTCGGTTTGTACTTCTCCATAAGGATGGTCAGTGCCGTAGCGCATGGCACGGGCGATGTTTTGGCTCATGGCCGCAGGGCTGGTTTTGGCCGATGCCAGAGACGATAAAGACTGTTTGCGCAGCTTTTCCAGTTCTTCCTCAGGAAAAGATGGATTGAGCAGCACATCACTCATGATTTCGAGAATTTTGTCCGCGTGTTTTTTCAGTCCTCCGGCATAAATTCCCTCTGAATAGGTGCTGAACGAACCGCCAACAAAGTCGATTTCCTCGTCAATTTGGGCTTTAGTGCGCTCAACGGTTCCCGCACTCAGCAGGTCACCCGCCATGCCCGAATAGCCGGCTTTGTCTTTTTCCAACAAAGGGTCTATGTTGAGAGACAATTGATATGAAACACGTGGCAGTTTATTGTTTTCCACCACGATTACTTTCAACCCGTTATCAAGGGTGAAAGTCTCATAGGTGCCAATGTTGATAACGGGCGCAGGACCGGCAGCAGGCACTTTGGACCTGTCCAATTTGGATGTGGTGGTGCATGACACAAGTGTCAATACAACCAAGAGTGATATAGATATCTTTTTCATGATAATGGTCTTTGGGAGTTTGAATTAATTGGCCAATGCAGGGTCTTGAAGGAAATAGAGCACCACACGACTTTGGGGATTGTAGTACTTGCGCGCGGCCTCACGAATGTCTTCGCGAGTGACTGCCAAATAGCGGTCTATCTCCTTGTTGATTAGATTGGTATCACCAAAATACATGCGATAATTAGCCAAGCTTTCGGCTATACCGGCCACGTTGCTGTTGGCTTGCACAAAATCACTCTCGATGCGGTTGCGCAGTTTTTCGAACTCTTTTTCGCTGATGAGTTCGTTTTTGAGTTTGTCTATTTCCGCATTCATGGCGTCTTCAACTTGTTTGGGGTCCACGCCCAAATTGGCAAGCGAAAAAGCCAGCGTCACGCCCGGTTGTTCCAGTCCAAATGAGAAAGCGCCACCGTAAAGAGCCAATTCTTTCTCCTCCACCAACACGCGGTTGAGACGTGAGCTGTTGCCCTCGCTGAGGACTTTGTTGAGCATATCCACTGCGTAGTATTCGGGTGTGCCTTGGGCAGGAATGTTGTAGGCCTGCACGACCATGGGCAATTGGTCTTTGCCCCAAATGGTGTCGCGCACCTCAATAGTCCGAGTGGGTTCTATTTCAGTTGGTCGTGGAATTTTAGCAGTGCTTCTCGGAATGTCAGCGAAGTACTTATCAATTAAGTTTTTGGTCAACAAGATGTCGATGTCACCCGCGATGCTCAGGATGGCATTATCAGGCACATAGAAAGTCTTGTAAAAATCTACAAACTCAGATTCTTTGGCGGCATTGAGGTGGTCCATGCTTCCGATAATGGTGCGGCTGTATGGATGCACGGTAAAAGCCCGTTTCATGGTCTCTTCCAATAAGTTCCCATAAGGTTGGTTGTCCATTCGAACACGCTTTTCTTCTTTTACCACCTCCCGCTGGGTCTCGATTCCGACCAATTCCACTTTGGCATGCAGCATGCGCTCTGATTCGAGCCAAAGACCCAGCTCTAACTGGTTGGATGGCAAAATTTCATAATAAAAAGTGCGGTCATAAGAAGTATTGGCATTGAGAGTTCCTCCCGCATTTTCGATGTAGCGAGTGAACTCACCACGTTTGATGTTTTCAGAGCCTTCGAAAAGCAAATGCTCAAAAAAGTGGGCCATGCCCGTGCGTTCCGGGTTTTCGTTTTTGGCACCCACATGATACATTACCGTAACAGCCGCTATTGGTGTGCTTCGGTCTTGGTGCAAAATGACGTGCAGGCCGTTGGCTAGGTCGTACTCCACAAATTCAATGGGTTTGATTTGGGCTTGGGCCGCGCTTGTCAAAAGCAGTATTGGCCAAGTAAACAGTAAAGTTGTTTTCATTTATCCTGTGTTTAATGCAATAAATTTCGGATGGCGAAAATATCGGATTACGACTTACCGGCCACCAACCCCTTGACGGAAGGCCCAAAAAGCGGATGACCGGCATCCATTTTAGGGGCTAAGCCAAAGGGCTACTTTTGACCCAAAATCGAAGGCTTTGCATACCATCCGCATCACACCCGCTCCCATCACACTAAACTCTCTGGCCGAGGTGCTCCGGCCCGGTGCGCGCATTGATATTTCACCCGAGTCCTTAGCTGCAACAGCTCATTGCCGCATCCGTTTGGACGATATGATAGCCAAGTCGGCTGCGCCCATTTATGGAATCAACACAGGGTTTGGCTCGCTGTGTGACACAGCCATAGCACCGGACCAATTGGAACAACTGCAAGAGAACTTGGTATTGTCGCACGCCTGCGGAATGGGTGACGAGGTGGAGCGCGATATCGTGCGCCTGATGCTATTTCTGAAGATTAAAGGCCTGAGTTTGGGCCACAGCGGTGTGCAAACTGTCACATTGGAGCGCTTGGCTTTGTTTTTCAATGAAGATTTGATGCCGGTAGTCTATGCACAAGGATCACTGGGTGCTTCAGGAGACTTGGCGCCACTTGCCCATTTGTCGCTGCCGCTGCTGGGCCGTGGAGAGGTCATTTTCAAAGGAACGCGCATGGCCGCCTCAGAGGCATTGGCCAAATTGGGCGTGGCTCCCATTCGCCTGCAATCCAAAGAAGGGCTGGCCTTGCTCAATGGTACCCAATTCATGAGCGCCCATGCGGCATACATCATTTTGAAAGCCCACCGATTGTCCGACACAGCCGATATGGTGGCGGCAATGGCGCTGGACGCTTATGACGGGCGCATTGAGCCCTTCACTCCCCAAATCCACCATATCAGGCCTCACCAAGGCCAAATTACCGTTGCAGCTCGCATGCGCAGCTTGTTGCAAGGCTCTCAACTGGCCACACGCCCAAAAACCCACGTACAAGATCCTTACTCTTTTCGCTGTATTCCGCAAGTGCATGGCGCTTCGCGAGATGCTTTGGCCTATGCGACAAAAGTGATAGAGACAGAGATAAATGCAGTGACCGACAATCCAACTGTGTTTCCCGAGGATGACCTGGTGGTTTCGGCAGGCAATTTTCACGGACAACCCTTAGCCTTGATGCTCGATTTTTTGGCCATTGCCTTGGCCGAATGGGGCAGCATCAGCGAACGCAGAACCTACAAACTGATTTCCGGCACTCGCGGATTGCCTGCTTTTTTGGTAAAAAATCCGGGGCTCAACAGTGGTTTTATGATTCCGCAATATGCCGCGGCTTCCATGGTTAGCCAAAACAAGCAGCTCTGCTCCCCTGCTTCGGTAGACACCATTGATTCAAGCAATGGCCAAGAGGACCATGTGAGTATGGGAGCCAATGCCGCCACCAAGTGCCTGCAAGTGCTGCGCAATGCCCAACAAATTATCGGTATTGAACTGCTGACTGCGGCCCAAGCATTGGAGCTTCGTGGCCCCGAACTTACTTCGCCAATTGTCTCCGATATGTTTCGGAATTTCAGAGCCGTGGCGCCCTTTGCAGACAAAGACACCTATATGCATCCACTCATGATGGCTGCTTTTGATTTTGTCAAAAACCATCATACAGGAGCTATAGAAGGCAGTTGATTCACCCGAATCGGTTGATAACATCCATCGCCCCCTCAGACCGCCCGCCCGGAGGATGGACTACTTTTTCCCTATGATTTCGTGGGAAGATTTTAAAAAAGTAAAAATGCGTTGCGGCACCATCTTGTCTGCCGAACCATTGGAAGACGCGCGCAAACCTGCCATCAAACTGCGAATTGACTTTGGACCCGAGGGCATCAAACAATCCAGCGCTCAAATCACTGCCCTGTACCAACCTCAAGATCTAGTGGGTAAACAGGTGGTGGCTGTGGTCAATTTTCCACCCAAACAAATAGGCAAATTCATGAGCGAGTGCCTGGTGCTGGGCGGAGTGGAAGGCCCGATAGTCACCCTTCTGACACCGGACAGCCCGGTGCCCAATGGAACCCCCATAGCCTGATGCTGCTGCGCGAGGTACATATCCACTGCGCTTCACTGCGGACCATGTATGCGTTTTATCGCAAACAAATGGGAATGCAATGCGGCCTTACCACCGAACGCCTCACCGTGATAGCCGGCTCTACAAAGCTGATTTTTACCCCAAAGAAGAATTTTCACGGAGGCTATCACTATGCCTTTAGCATCCCTGAAGGGGCGTTATCCGGGGCGTTGGCATTTTTAAAAAAAAACACCTCCATGTTTTACAGCTATGACGATGACTCATACATCGCGGACTTTCCGAAATGGAAGGCGCGGTCGCTGTTTTTCTCAGATGCCGATGGCAATGTGGTCGAGTTGATTGCCCGCAAGGGAGATGGCGAGTACACTGACGAAAACTTCGATGTTGCGGCCATCATTTCGCTGAGCGAGATAGGGCTGGGATGCCAAAGTCCTCGCCATCTTGCTATGCAATTGAGGGCACAAGCCGGATTGGAAGAGTATGACAAAGGCCGAGACTATTTCAAGGCAGTTGGCGACCGATATGGCCTGTTTATTCTGTCTTCTCCCGTGCGCAACTGGTACCCCAGCACTTTGCCCACCAAGCTGCTGGAAACCCGCGTTCTGTTCGAAAATCTCGGCAAATTTTACGATTTGCAACACACTCCGGACAGGACCCATATTTCTACAGTGTATATGTGAACTCGGCAGCTGTTGCTTGGCTAAATTTGGCACACACAACAACTACAGCCATGGCCTATTTCACCCACGATTTCGCATTGTTTTTCTCAGAGTTGGAGGGAAACAACAACACAGACTGGTTCAATAAGAACAAGAAACGATATGAGAAGTCGGTCAAAGAACCCTTTTTGGTCTTTGTTACTGCTCTGATTGAAGAATTGAAAAAGACAGATAAAGCGTTGTCCATAGCACCCAAGGACACCATTCACCGCATCCATCGCGACATCCGATTCTCCAAAGATAAAAGCCCCTACAAGTTGCACGCTTCGGCCATCATATCCAACGGTGGTAAAAAAGACATGAACACTCCGGGAATGTACATCGAGCTATCGCACTTGCATGTTCGAGTTTATGGGGGTTGCTACATGCCTGATGCTGCCCAATTGGCCAAAATCAGGTCGGCCATAGCCTCAGACCCCGATGCTTTTGCCAAAATCAAGAATGACAGTCCTTTCAAATCTGTATTTGGCGAAATCAGAGGAGAGAAAAACAAGCGACTGCCCGAGCCTCTGAGGACTGTAGAAAAGACCGAACCGCTGGTAGCTAACAAACAATTCTATTACTTCACTGAGATGTCAGGCGATGAAATCACAAGTGAGAACTTGGTGCAGATTGTGGCGAGCAAATACGCAACTGCGGCCCATCTCAATACTTTTTTAGGTAAAGCCATCTCATGAGGTCATGCGTCCCCAAAAGCAAAACCGGCCAACCGAATCTGAATTCAGTTGGCCGGTTTTCTTTTTAAAAAAACTGCCAGTGGGCTATTCCCGATATTCTCAGTGTTTTACCAAAGGAAGGGTCTTGCGAATACCATCAACAGTGCAAGCAACCACGTAGTAGCCGGCTTCCAATGAAGATGTGTTCAACTCGGCACGGTAGTGACCTGCACCTTGGTTAATTTGCATTACTTCCATCACTTGCTTACCCTGTAAATCATAAACCACCATGTTGACAGCCGCGTTGTGGTCCAAGCGATATTGCACCATACAAGCGTCACCGCTCACCGGGTTGGGCAGAATTTGCTCCAACGCGAAACCGGCAGACATGTCGTATTCGTCAACTGAAGTGCCGTCCCATGAAAGGTCGTCCAAAAGCACGAAACTTTCAACACTCGAAGTTCCACCGGGGTTGAAAATGGTGAAACTCAGACTCACTGTAGCAGGACCGGCAGAAAGAATATTCACGTCAGCCGTAAATTCAGTGTACATGTTGACAGATTCTGTGGCAAAACCTGCAGCTGCACCTACAATGGCAGAAGATGCGCTGTTGAAAGTTGCAGAAGCAAAAAACTGGTCACCACCAACCAAATCACCTTTATACCAACCTTTTAACGCTTGAGGAAACGAAGTCTGGGGCACATTGTCCGCGTTGATGATTCCCGCCAAAACAAATCCACCCAAATCGAATGAATTGATGCGTGCAGCTTTGGAACCTGCGTGAGCGTCATTGCTCTCGGTAATGAAGTTAAATTGAGCATTGTTGTTAACGGTCCAGCCTTGAGGCGCACCGGCCATCCATGTTTCGAATGAAGCATTTGGAATCACTTGAGCTGTAGAGGCCATAGTCACCAGAATACCAACAGAAATAGTAGAGATTTTTTTCATTTGAGAATGTTTTGAGATTGGAAGCGAAGAAACTAAATCCGGTTGGATTGAGCGCCATCCGTCCATCACAATTTCTTAACCCTCAAATGATGATGACCGGGTCAGAATTGAACCACCAGTTTTGCATTGATTCTGCGGCCTGTGAGATAGTTCGGGATGGCATACAGGCGGCTATTAGTGTCTTTAATCCAAGTGTAATTAATCGTATTGTTGATGCCCAAGAGATTGAATACTTCCAAAGAAACCCATGCAGTCTTAAAGGTGCGTCCCATCCACTTTTCGCGATTTTTTTCTGAAATCAAATCTCTGGAGAAACCAATATCAACCCTGCGATATGAGGGCGTGCGCAGTACATCCTTGTAACGATCGAAAGTTGGAGGCCCATAGGGATAGCCGGTGGAGAAAAACATACTCAGCAGCACTTTATACTCGGGAGCACGTGGCATTTCGTCTTGAAAAAACAGCGAAAAACTGAGCCTTTGGTCCGATGGACGCGGAATGGAACCCGGCTCGAATCGGGCGCTGTCCACAGCCACATCGTTGAAGGTGTATCCCGGAATTATTATTCTGCCATCACTATTGTAGTATTCAACATAAGCATCATCTGTCAGGTCCTCGGCTGTTTTCAAGAAGGACACGCGCATCCACGACTCAATACCCTTGACAAACTCGCCATTGAGCATTACATCCACACCGGTGGCATACCCATTCGAATTATTGGTGCCGAAATAACGCAGACGCACATTTTCGATTTGATAAGGAATCAGATCATTCAGAATCTTGTAGTAAGCTTCGGTGGTGAGGCGGAACGGTCTGTCCCATGACCTGAAGATATAGTCAGCACCACCAATAAAATGGATGGAGCGCTGCGCCTGAATTTCAGGATTGATTTGGCCATTGAGCTGGCGCATTTCACGATAAAAAGGAGGCTGGTAGTAAAAGCCGGAAGCAAAGTGAAAAGAGATGTTCCTTCGGATGATGGTGTCTGAATCGGGGGGAGATGGCTTGATCCAATGAGGTTTGTAGGTGACCCTGGCGCGTGGCCCGCCCACCACTTGTTGGTTGAAACTCCAATAGTTGATGCGCGCACCGGCATTTACTATCCACTCACTGCGGTTTTCTGTGGTGCGGGTCCACGTGTCTTGAATGTAGGCCGTGGTGCGCAAGCTTTCCAGCGTATTGCGGCTTTTCATCACGTCACGCAACTCAATGGCATCGGCCGGTTGGATGGGTGTGCTGTAACCGGCCGAGTCGATGTAGGTCCACTCGCTGAGACGGTCGAAAAACTGCTCTGAACGCAACTCGGCACCCCATTCCAAGAAGTGTTTCTTTCGGTCAAAATCGTGATAGCCTTTGTGATTAAAACTGAGAACCGTGGCCTCCAGACTATTACGCGCATGACGCAAAAAGCCACCAACACCGCGATTGCGCAGCACTTCGCCCAGTTCATCACTGCCCAAATCGCGGTCTATTTCGTCCAGAAAATACTCGCCAAGGATATCAAAATTCTCGTCTTCGTAAGTCCTGAAAGCCGATCCGATAAACTTGAGCATGGTGAGCTCGTTGGGCTGCCAATTAGTAGAAAAGGCGCCAAAGAATGTCTCGAACTTGGACACTTCTTGACCTTCAAAATAGACCGTAAGGCGAAGTGCCTCATTCAGATTGCCCACCTCGGTTTGGCGGGTGGAAGGCACGAAATTGTATAGATTGCGGCTGTAATTGCCCAGGAAATTAAATGTGAGATTACCCTTGGCTTTGTAGGTGAGGAAGCTTTGGAAATCGGTGTATGCCGGACGATAGTCACCACGTGTGTCCAGAGTGCCCAACACATAAGAATTGTTGCGATAGCGCACGCCCGAATTGTGAGTCAGTTTGGCATTTTTTGAAACGCCCTCTAACTGCAACGCACCTCCCAAAAGACTGCCTGATGCCATTCCTCCGAACTCCCGAGGTGTGCGATAACGGATATCCAACACAGAGGACATTTTGTCGCCATAGCGCGCCTCAAACCCTCCTGCCGAAAAATCGATACTCTCTACCATGTCAGGATTGGGAAATGACAATCCCTCCTGCTCACCCGCGCGCACTAAAAAGGGCCGGTAGACCTCGATATCGTTTACATAAATCATGTTTTCGTCAAAACTGCCACCACGCACCGAATAGGCGCTGCTGAGCTCAGAAGCAAAATTGACAGGAGCCTGAATCAGGACATTTTCAATACCATCTCTGGGCCCCGGGATATAACGCTGAACTTTTGGATCCAGCCTCCGAATAATGCCCCCGGTTTCGTTTCGGCCAACAATTTCAGCAGTTCCTACCTCTACGATGGATTCAATGACAACGTTTACCGTGCGTTCCTCTCCCGGAGCCAGATTGACAGTGCGCTGAACCTTTTTACCCGAGGTGGCATTGAAGCCCAGCACCACATCTTGGTTAGCATCCACTTCGATGCGGTATTTTCCATTCAAATCAGTCTGGACAAACAACTTGCGTAGCGGTAAAATTTCGACAGTGGCGAAGGGGACCTCTGCTCCTTCTTGGTCGCGCACGGTGCCCACCACAGTGGCCTTTTGGGCCGCAGCTGACCCGGAAAAAAGCAAGAGGAAAAAGACAGCGAAACGCAAAAATGACATGGACGGCAAAAGTAGATTTTTCAGCGGACGGGCATACTAACAGAATAGCTCCGGGAATATTGCCCATCTTACTCAAAGATGTGCGGACCAAGGTGAAGTGTATCTTCGGGCCTTCGCATGCACAAACTCACCCACATCTTGGTCACCGCAGTGCTACTCCAGGTAGCAGGCACAGCAGCAGCTCAAAAGGCCAAAGAATACATCAAATTGGGCGATGCCTCGCGGGCTTCGGGAGATTGGGCGATGGCCCATCAGCACTATTTGCAGGCGTATCGTATTGACAGTCTCAACTTTGAGTTTGGTGTTCATCTGGCCGATGCTACCCGAATGATTCGAGACTATGCTGAAGCCGAACGCCTCTATGCCAAACTCTATCAAAAAGATAAGGGGAAGCTTAACCCCGAAGGCCTTTATTGGTTGGCTACAATGCAAAAATTCCGCGGTGACTATAAAGAGTCGCTGCGCAATTTCAAAAAAGCTCAAAAATTCTACATCAAGAACAAAGAGGGCTATCACTATCGCAAATGCGAAAAAGAAATCTCAGCCTGCACGTTTGCCCTCAACGCTCGCTTTGATACATCAGCTATCAAGCTGCACCGCCCCGATGATCTTAACAGCGGAGAATCAGAACTTTCACCGTGGTTCACTGCAAATGGTGAATTGTATTTCGCTTCTTACCCGTCAGACATTTCCAAGCTGAAAGAAACAGACCGTATCAGCCCTTACACGAGCACCCAAACCGATTCATTGGCTTACTCTAAAGCTCAACCTCTCGGAGGAGAGGGGAGCAATGATCATGTAGCCAATCTCGCATTTCACCCAAATGGTGCTCGGGTGTATTTCAGCAATTGCCCTCCGGGAGGCAAATGCCAAATCCGAACGGCCATACTCGAAAATAATGTTCTGCGCGATGTCAAAGAAGTAAAAGGAGTCAACACCACGGGCAACAACACCATGCCTCACTTTGCCATGATTGACGGCAAAGGCGTGCTCATTTTTGCATCAGACCGCGAAGGAGGAAAAGGAAAATATGACCTGTGGTGGGCAATGGCCAAGAACGAAACCGACTTTGACCCTCCCGCGAATGCCGGTACCGAAGTCAACACCGAAGACAACGAATTGGCACCATTTTATCTGGACCAAATCCTCTATTTCAGCAGCGATTGGCATGAGGGATACGGGGGGCTGGATATTTTCAAGAGCGAAGGAAAACCACGACAATTCAGCAAACCCGAAAACTTGGGTCCGCCATTCAATTCAGCGCTTAATGACTTGTATTTCACATACAATTCCAAGCGTCAAACAGGATGGTTTGCCAGCAATCGTGTCAGTCCGCTCAGTACCAATGGCACCGCATGCTGCAATGATTTGTACCGATTCTGGTACCTCGACTCGCTCAAGAAAGACGCACCCGAAGACCCTTTTGCTTCGCTCGAAACTCTCAATAAGTACTTGCCCGTCACGCTCTATTTTCACAATGACGAGCCCAATCCCCGTACCCGCGACACCGTGAGCACGCTCACCTATGGTCAGTCTTATGACACCTATCGCAAGCTGCGTGGAACTTATGAGAAAGAAATGACCCGCAATCTATCCAAAGATGCACGCGATGAAGCCATTTTTGAAGTTGAGGAGTTTTTTGACCTGATTGTCCAAAAAGGAATGAACGACCTGACAAAGTTTTCGGAATTGCTGTTGATAGAATTGGAAAAGGGCACGGATATCACCCTGATGGTGAAAGGTTTTGCCAGCCCAAGGGCCAAAAGTGACTACAACCTCAAATTGACCCAACGCAGGATTTCCAGTCTTGAAAAACAGTTGCGCTCATGGAACAACCAATCGCTTGTACCTTATTTTGACAAAACCGCATCCAACGGAGGTACCCTCAATATAGTGGCAATCCCCTTTGGCGAGTACCGAGCGGATCAAGCTGTGAGTGACGAGCAAGGCGATGAAAAATCATCCATATACAGCCGTGGAGCGCGCTTGGAGCGCAAAATCGAAATACAATCTGTGCAGCGCAATCGCGATGAAGATGGGCCATGTCTTCAAAGTCCCGCCTTTGCCATGGACTTGGGCTCTATCAGCCGATCGGACACTGTCAAGTTTTCATTTACCCTCAAAAACTGTGGCCGCGACACCCTCACCCTCCTCAGTGCTGAAGGAACCTGTGATTGTACTTTCACCCGACCGACTTTTGATAAACTGTCCCCCGGAGCTTCCGGAGTTATTGAGGTAAAATTTACACCTGCTCAAATTCAAGGGGTGTTTTCACGCAGCATACCGGTCCGATTTGAAGGTTATCTCGAGCCCAGAGAATTAGTCATCATGGGCGAGGCCAAAGATGATTGAAGACTCAATTTTCAGCCGACTTCCATTGCGAATAAACTGTCCAAGCCTCAGCCGGAAAGGCAAATAGTGATTTGGTCTGCGGCCAAACAATGCCGAAAATCTCACTCTGTCTGTAAGCGTCCAGCGCCTCCGGATTTTCCCAAGTGCTATAGGTGAAAAAAACTTCGGGATTGTTTGCATCGCGCAACATTTCAAGCGACAAGCACCCCGAGGCCGCTGCAATTTGTTCACGGTATTGCTCAAAAATGCTGAGAAAAGCATCAGCCTCTCCGCTGCGGAAAGTCATCTTCACAATTCGCTTAACCATTAAATTCTATCTTGATTTTACTCCCTTGTCTAAGGCCGAGTAATTGGCCCGCCCCACCCGGATTGCCGGGCGCACCCAGATTGATTGCCAGTTCCAACATGCCTATTTGCGAAAAAATGGCCACCGCTTGGCCGGGTTCTACTGCGCTATAGCTGCGGTGAACACGGTTTAACTTGTACTTTGCTGTGGGCAACACCATCTCAAACGCTCTTCCCTGCCCCACAGATTTGAAAAGGACCTCAGATATATTGGTGTGTGCATTATTGAATCGGTCCAAACAAATCACGTCTCCCATGATTTCTTTATCTCTCACCATCGGGCTGAAATCTTTCAACTTAATTATCGTGGATGCCCTTTTCCCAATCACTTCGGGTGTGCCACCTTTAGCCAGATAGCAGGCCGCCTTGACAAAAACGTCTCGGATGACGAAGGTTTGCACATCTGATTCGAGTAGCATGGCAATCTCGGTGATGGACTCGGGTGGCGCATCACTGATGAGGGAAAAAATACCATTGTCAGCCCCAATGAAATATTGGCCGGCCATTTTCACTACCAAGTGAGGCATGGAGGCTGTGGCCGTGGGGTTCACTCCGATGATATGTACCGTTCCGGGGGGAAAGTCGAGCATGGCATGGCGCAAATGCCAAGCCGCCTCCAAAGAGTTATAGGGCGCCACCTCATGACTAATGTCCACTACCACTGCTTCATTCCATTGGCTCAGGATTTTGGCCTTGATTGAGGCCACAGAGTAATCGCGCAAGCCGAGGTCGGTGGTAAGTGTTATGACGGGCATGTCGTGGAATTCAGAAAATTGAGATGAAAAAAGGCCCTCCGGGGTTAGTTTTACCTTCGCTTTGAGGGACAATCAAACCGAAAATAATTTGCGCCAAAAATAGGAGTTATACACCTTTGCCATCGCTCAAAGCGCAGGACAAAACCCAAATAAATACCCGCCAATTGCTCGAAAAAGAATTCAATGTCGAATCCATCGACCCCATGCTCATCTATGGAGTGAATGACCTCCGAATGAGGAAAATCAAGAGTTTCTTTCCCAAATTAAAAATTGTGGCCCGCGGCTCGGTGCTGCGAGTTTCGGGAGAGGACACGCAAATAGAGCTCTTCGAAAACAAATTGGCCCACCTGATTTATCACCTCGAAAAATTCAACAACATCACCGATGTGCAGTTGGAAAAACTGATGACGGGTGACTCGACCGACATTCCCTATGCCCCCAAAACGGACGATGTCATCGTCTATGGCCCGGGAGGAACACACGTCAAAGCCCGCACTGCCAACCAGCGCAAACTGGTGGAAGCAACCGAGCAAAACGACATGGTATTTGCCATAGGGCCTGCCGGAACAGGTAAGACCTATACGGCAGTGGCGCTGGCTGTCAGAGCGCTGCGCGAAAAAGAAGTAAAGCGCATCATCCTCACCCGACCCGCAGTGGAAGCAGGCGAAAACCTGGGTTTTCTGCCCGGAGACCTCAAAGAAAAGCTGGACCCTTACCTACAACCACTGTATGATGCTTTGATGGACATGATTCCCTACGACAAGCTCATGGATTACTATGAAAAAGGCGTAATCGAAGTGGCCCCGCTGGCCTTTATGCGCGGACGAACACTTGACAAGGCTTTCGTTATTCTGGACGAAGCTCAAAACACCACGCTTAGCCAAATGAAGATGTTTCTGACCCGCATGGGGCGCAACGCAAAATTCATCATCACCGGGGACCACACGCAAATTGACCTGCCTCGAAATCAGACATCAGGGCTCAAGAAAGTAATCGAAATACTGGACGGAGTAGAAGGAATTAAAGTGATAGAATTAACAGGTGAGGATGTCATCAGACACCGACTGGTAAAAGAAATCATCACGGCTTTTGACAAGTTCGAGAACAAAAACAAAAGAGAATGAACCGCTTACTTTGGTTCGCCTTGTTTTTATTCTCATGCCAATCCGGAAGCAATGCCGGCCCGACTTATCTGATTGGTAAATGGGAGGTTACCCGCGCAGATGTGTTCACCCCTGATAACAACGATGCATTGGAAATAGAAACGACTTCACTTGCCCGTTCGGTTCGGTATGAGTTTCAACCTGATTTTATCTATATCATTCGGTCAAAGGTGAGCCCGGAGGGAAAAGTGGGACACTGGAAATTTGACCCTTTTGCACGGCAACTTGAAATGACTACCGATGGCGAAACAACATTTGCCACTCTGGACAAAAACTCAGATACAGAGATAAGCCTCACTTCTACCCTCCCCGGACTCGGAAAAATAACCATGCACTGCAAGAAAAAGGAAAATCCATGAATACCCTCACCCACAGCCGCCTCCAACTGAGCGGCCAAACAGCATTTTACCGCGGCAAGGTGCGCGATGTATATACCATTGGCCAAGATTTACTGGTGATGGTAGCTTCCGATCGTATTTCTGCTTTTGATGTGGTGTTGCCACGCGGCATTCCATACAAAGGGCAGGTGCTTAACCAAGTGGCCGGGATGTTTTTGCAGGCCACTCGCGACATTGTGCCCAATTGGATGCTCGCCTCACCGGATCCCAATGTCACTATTGGGCTGCGCTGTGAGCCTATCCGAGTTGAGATGGTTATTCGAGGGTACCTTACAGGGCATGCCTGGCGCACTTACCAATCAGGCGAGCGCATGCTTTGCGGAGTGCGCATGCCCGATGGCATGAAAGAACACGACCGCTTTCCCGAGCCCATCATCACTCCGGCCACCAAGGCAGATGAAGGCCACGATGTGGACATTTCGCGCGATGATATCTTGGCCCAAGGAATTGTTTCCGGAGAAGTTTATGAGCAAATGGAAGCTTACACCCGAGCGCTATTTGCCCGTGGCACCGAAATGGCCGCACGCCAAGGATTGATTTTGGTGGACACCAAATATGAATTCGGGATCCACAATGGGAAGGTCATTCTGATGGACGAAATCCACACCCCCGACAGTTCCCGCTACTTCTATGCCGATGGCTATCAAGAGCGCCAAGACCGCGGTGAACAACAAAAGCAACTCTCCAAAGAATTTGTCCGCGAATGGCTGATGGCAAATGGATTTATGGGCAAAGAAGGCCAGCAAGTTCCCGAGATGACAGACGACTTCGTGCAATTGGTTTCAGACCGCTACATAGAACTATATGAGAAAGTAACCGGCCGGGCATTTGAAAAAGTGGACAATAGCCAAATGGCCAACCGCGTGCAAACCAATATCGAGCAATGGCTGAAAGAAAACCGCTGATCACTCCATGGGACCGCGAAGACCTGAACCGGGCTTTGCAAACACTTCAATCGGGCGGCATCATCCTCTACCCCACTGACACTGTGTGGGGACTTGGTTGCGATGCCACCAATGCCGCTGCCGTGCAAAGAATTTTCCACATCAAGCAGCGCAGTGATTCCAATGGTTTGGTGGTTTTGGCCGATGGGCCTGCTATGCTGGAAAAACATGTAAAGGAAGTACCGGAACTCGCATGGGATTTGATGGATTTGAGCGACAAGCCTATTACAATCGTCTATGACAATGCCATGGGCTTAGCGCACAGGGTTACAGCCGCAAACGGCACTGTGGGCATTCGCCTAACTCGGGACCCATTCTGCGCCAAACTGATACAACTTCTCAAAAAGCCTTTGGTCAGCACTTCGGCCAACATGAGCGGTCGCCCCACTCCAAACAATTTCCAAGAAATTGAAGACATCATCAAAACCGCGGTTGACTATGTGATGGAATTTCGCCAATCTGACACGCAAAAAGCATTCCCAAGCTCTATTATCAGATTGCGCCCCAACGGTGAAGTGACTGTGATTCGCCCCTGATTTCATTTTTAACCATCCCTTTCACCCAACATTCCTATGTGTCTGTTGAGTCTTGTTGTGCTTCCTCGGCAAGACATGGCCCCTTGAGTTGTTCTATGAAAACAAAAGCCCCCCGTCATTGCTGGCGGGGGGCTTTCATTTTTAGTTATTAAGTTATCGGTTTAACCGAATTTGATTAGCGTTGGATGAGGAGTTTCTCAACCGCAGTTTCGTTCTCCGAAATCATTCGAACGAAGTAGATACCGCTGGCCAATTCTCTTCCATTGATGTCAATGATGTTCATCACGCCACCTTTCACCATGCCTTGGAACAATTCCGAAACTTGGTTTCCGGCAATGTCATGCATCACCACTTGCACACGCTCGTCTTTGTCAGAGCTGAACTCCACTTTGGCATCACCAAATGATGGGTTAGGACGAACCTTGCCCAAGTAGATGTCTTTGCCTGTGGCAACGTGGCTCACACCGGGACGAACAGGCTGACCAACTAAAGGAGGTTGTTGACCGCCCAAATCTTGGAAGCTGATGGTTTGCGTGTGCGATACAGTGTTGCCTGTGCAATCCTCGGCTGTCCATGTGCGAACAACAGTGTATTGTGGGCAGCAATCGGCATCGAATGCAAA
>Ga0169931_10002274_pt1 | contig 31351 bp, 21 predicted proteins | sample Kivu_15m_20L_FD_129675 | JGI IMG/M metagenome (GOLD analysis project Ga0169931, IMG submission 129675) | Freshwater microbial communities from Lake Kivu, Western Province, Rwanda to study Microbial Dark Matter (Phase II) - Kivu_15m_20L... | ecosystem: Environmental > Aquatic > Freshwater > Lake...
CCCCCGACCCTGTACAATACACTCAACCAACCAACCCCAACCATGGCAAAAGCAATCGGCACCGTTCGCGCTTCCGACCTGAATCTGAAAGGACGGGCAATCCGCATGAGCAGTGGCAGCGGTTCTACCATGACCCCTGCCCGTGGGTTGGGCGCTTCTATGGTGAAGGACCTCCCCGCTGCCATCGCTAACGCCAAGGCACAGCATCGCGCCGACCGCATCGCCGCTGCCCGCGACCGCCTTATGGACCGCGTTGGGCACTCTCACCTGGCAGTGCGCTTCTGACGCTATGCGTTCGTGACAGGCAGTTGGGGGGTTTGCGCCCCCTTACCGCCCTGCGGGGCGCGATGATATCGTATATAAAAACCCATGGGTCCCTGTAATCTATAAAGTGTTACCAAAGCGAGCTAATTATACCTTTCAAACTAAAAAATTTTTTTGCTATATAAAAAACAGAAAAAAGTTGATAATTTACAAGGATGCGAAAAAATTCCGGAGGAAATTCAAAACCCGTACAAGTCGATCCAATTACGGGAGAATATTTTATTGTATTACCAGAATGGATTGTGAACGAACTTGATTGGTATGAAGATATATCAATCAAGTTTGATGTTGATGGAAATGATTTAATTTTAACAGAAAATGAATGAAGAAAAAACAATATCAAATTTTCTATAAAGAAAAGTGTATCTACAAGTGTTTACATGAAGATGAGTTTGAAAAAACTTGGGAGATGATTAATCAATTCATATCTGCCAGTGGAGCAGTCGAAAAAACCGATCTTCGATTTATAGAGAAGAGTGATTGACAATTGATACATAATAAAGTATGATATTAGAGTAAGAATTTTCTATTATGGCTAAAGGATTTACTGTAAAAGCAAAAACCCCCACAGCAACAAAACAAGAAGAAGAATGGGACTTTGATCAAGCAAGAGAATTAGTAAGAGGAAAAACCATTGTGTTTTGTCTCCCTGGAAGAGGAGTTTCTTTTACTTTCTTAAAGAGCTTTGTTCAACTGTGTTTTGACCTTGTCCAAGCAGGAGCAAGTATTCAAATCTCACAAGATTATTCTTCAATGGTTAACTTTGCACGTTGTAAGTGCTTAGGTGCAAATGTGCTGCGAGGTCCTGACCAAAAACCTTGGGACGGAAAATTAAAATATGATTGGCAACTATGGATTGATAGTGATATTGTGTTCAATAGTGATAAATTCTGGCAACTTGTTCTGATGGATAAAGACATTGCTGCTGGATGGTACTGTACAGAAGATGGTGTTACAACATCAGTTGCTCATTGGTTAGAAGAAGATGATTTCCGCAATAACGGTGGAGTCATGAATCATGAAACATTAGAAAGTATTTCTAAGCGTCGTAAACCATTTACTGTTGATTACACTGGTTTTGGTTGGCTTCTAATCAAGAATGGTGTATTTGAACATGATGAAATGAAATACCCCTGGTTTGCTCCAAAGATGCAAGTCTTTGAATCTGGAGAGGTTCAGGATATGTGTGGAGAAGATGTATCATTCTGTTTGGATGCAAAAGAATCAGGATTTGAAATCTGGTGTGATCCTCGTATTAGAGTCGGTCACGAAAAAACAAGAATAATTTGATGGCTAACGAACGCTATAATATTCTTTGTAAGGGTAGAAGAATATATTCAAGTCTTACAGAAGAAGAATATTTCAATGTCATGGAGGATCTGTCAATTGAATTTTATCAGACAGGTTCTCCAAATCCAGAAGATCTTGAAACTGAAATTTTATTGGAGAATATTGCATGGCAGCAAAAGCAAAAGGTGGACTGAATAAAAACTCTTTTTATGTTCCTGGTCCTCCTAAAAAGTCTCGTCAAGGAGCGGGCGCAGGAACTAAATATGCCGCCTCGTCTCGTAACGGAGCATCTAAAAAATATAGAGGGCAAGGTAAAGGATGATTGATGATGATACACAAGCTTGGGAAGCATATCCTAAGTATCGTTGGATTTTTAATAAACTTGAACTTGCGATGCGTTTAGGTTATCAGTGTGGACCTGCTTGTGTACCTATTAAAACAAAGGGGTCTTATATTGTAAGACCAATTTATAATCTATTTGGGCAAGGAATTGGTGCTCAAAAAATAGATTTAGATCCTGATCTTCATAAAGAAGATATGATTCTTCATAAGTTTATTCCACCAGGATATTTCTGGTGCGAATATCTAATGGGGGATCATTTTAGTATTGATTATAAACGAGAAAATTCCAAATGGATTCCGTTTAGCGCAATGATTGGTACTCATGAAAAAGAAGATAATCTAGTTAGATTTGAAGTTTGGAAAAAAGTTGAAATACCAAACTTCAAATTACCAGATTTTATTCAAAATATTGATGTTGAATACTTAAATATTGAATCAAAAGGTTCAAATCCATTTGAAGTTCACTTAAGAACTGGTAATGATCAGATATGGGATTTACCCATGGGATCCAAACTTTACCCATCATGGCAAGAATCGGACCAAAATCTTAGAAAAGGTCTCAAATTCTCACCAAATTTACATTCTGATACTCGATATTATGCCGCAGATGGATATTTAACCGATGTAAGACGTGGATATTACGTTGAAATCTTAGAATAAATAAATTTTTTACACAAAATGAGTTGAAAAACATTTCAATGGGTAAACACCTACTCTTAGAGGTGTATAATGTGGATTTTGAAGCGATTAATGACGTTAAATCTCTTCAAAATGCTATGATAAATGGTATTAATCGTGCAAAAATGACGATTTTGAACACATTTTCGTACTGTTTTATTCCACAAGGATGTACGGTTGTGATTGCACTCGCAGAAAGTCATGTTTCTTGCCATACTTGGCCAGAAAATAGGTGTTTAGCAGTTGATGTTTATACATGTGGTGAAGGAAATCCACGTTTAATTGCTTTAGAAATATTAAAATATCTTAATTCTGATTCATATTCGCTGCGTGAGGTTGAACGTTAAATAGAAATAAGGAGATAGCAACCTCCTTTATAAAAGTTCTGTTTTATTCATTAAAACAGGAGCTAAAAATGTCAAATTTACCAGTTGATAGGGATTCCAACTACATGTACAATATGTGGGGAACCGATAAATTAGCAACCGATTACGGTTCTCTTGAAAAAACTGATAAAAAAAGAGTAATTCAAGAAATTATGCACGATCTGGCACCACATCATAATCTTAAAAAACAAATTGAATTGCATGAAAAAATTCGTAATGATGAAGATTATGATGATTGGGAATATGGAACAGAACCAACCTATGGTTCTCCTTGGCACTGAATATAAATAAAGCAAGAAAACTCTAGTCCAGATGGCAGTTCAAAGGATATCTAGATCATTTAAAGATATTAGCCTATCCTTTGAACCTCATCCGGTAACAAAGGATCTAACGATTATTAAAAATGAAAATGCGATTAAAAGATCTGTAAGAAATTTGATTGAAACCATTCCTACAGAAAGGTTTTTTAATTCTTTACTAGGATCTGAAGTTCGATCAAGTCTTTTTGAATTTGTTGATTTTGGAACTGCTTCTGTTATTCAAAGACAAATTGAAATTACTTTAGAAAATTTTGAACCAAGAATTGAAAATGTAAGAGTAGAGGTTTTACCAAGACCTGATAATAATGAGTTTGAAGCTACTATTATTTTTGATATCATAGGACAAGAGTTTCCAACCCAGGAGTTCACATTTATATTAGAGGCAACAAGATAAAATGCCTTTTACCAAATTTTCTAATTTAGACTTTGATCAGATAAAAACTTCAATCAAAGATTATCTCCGTGCTAACTCTACATTTACGGATTTTGATTTTGAAGGATCAAATTTTTCTGTGCTAATTGATACTTTAGCGTACAATACTTATATTACTGCATTTAACTCAAATATGATTGTAAATGAATCCTTCTTGGATTCTGCAGTTTTGAGAGAAAATGTAGTTTCATTAGCACGTAATATTGGTTACGTACCTCGCTCTAAAACCGCCTCTAAGGCAGCAATTTGCTTTAGTATACAAACTAATACAACAAGTCCGACACTCACGTTACAGACGGGTCTGGTATGTATTGGTAGTGCTAATGATACTTCATATGTTTTTTCAATTCCAGAAAACATTACTACAACTGTTAATGATGGAATTGCTATGTTTGGAACTCCAACGGATCCAATTACAGTATATCAAGGAACTTTATTAAGCAAACAATTTATTGTAGATAACTCTTTAAATCAGAAATTTTTACTTGATAATTCAAATATCGATACTTCAACGATTGTTTCTTATATAAAGGGTTTATCTGACTCTGGATTGGGAAGAGAATATCAAAAAGTTGATAATATCTTAAAAATAGATGGTACCTCAGAAATCTATTTGATTCAAGAAGTTCAAGATGAGAAATATCAACTTTTATTTGGAGATGGATACTTTGGCAAAAAATTAGAAAATGGTACTATTATTACCACTACGTATATTATTACCGATGGTAAAGAAGGTAATGGTCCATCTTCCTTTTCTTTCTCTGGAAGTTTAAGAGGATCTTCTGATGAAATTGTCGTACCATCCACAATACCACTTATAACAACTATCAGTCCGGCATCTAATGGTGGTGATATAGAAACACTGGATTCAATTAAGTATTTTGCTCCTAGGTTATATGAATCTCAATACAGAGCGGTTACCACAAGAGATTATCAAACGATAGTTCAACAATTATATCCAAATACGGAGACTGTTTCTGTTGTCGGTGGAGAGGAACTTAACCCTCCACAATATGGAACAGTATTAATTACCATAAAACCTAAAAATGGAGAATTTGTATCTGATTTTGACAAACAACAAATTTTATCAAAATTAAAAGATTATTCACTTTCAGGAATAACTCAAAAGATAATTGATCTCAAATTATTATATGTTGAAATTGAAAGTTATGTTTACTATAATCCAGCACAAATATCTTCTGTAAGTGATTTAAAAAATAAAATTATTGGTGGACTGGTATCCTATTCACAATCTCAAGATATTAATAAATTTGGCGGTAGATTTAAGTATAGTAAAATTTTAAATGTTATTGACAATATTGACGAATCAATTACATCAAATATTACTAAAATTAAAATCAGAAGAAATTTAAAAGCATTATTAAATCAACCTGCACAGTATGAATTGTGTTTTGGAAATCAATTTCATATTAAATCTGAAGGTATGAATATCAAAAGTACTGGATTTACAATTTCTGGAAGTAGTGAGGTTGTTTATTTTACTGATATACCAAATAGTGATGGAAAAACTGGAATTCTCTCTATTGTAAGAGAGAATCTTCAAACTAATAACAAAATAGTTGTAGTAAAATCTGCGGGAACAATTGATTACACTTCTGGTGAAATCATCATTAATACACTTACTATTACTTCAACAGTAAAAACAAATAATATAATTGAAATTCAAGCTTTTCCAGAATCTAATGATGTGATAGGTCTTAAAGACTTGTACTTAAATTTTGATGTTCAAAATAGTTCAATAAATATGGTAAAAGATACTATTTCTTCAGGTGAGCAAATATCTGGTGTGGGATTTAAAGTAACATCAAGTTATACAAATGGAGAATTAACAAGAGGATAATATGATAGAAACGGGGTTTGAAAAAAGAGTAAAAGTACAGCAGATTGTTGAAAGTCAACTCCCAGAGTTTATTTTATCAGAAAGTCCAAAATCTGTTGATTTTTTAAAACAGTATTATATTTCTCAAGAATATCAAGGTGGTCCTCTTGACATTTCTGAAAATCTAGATCAGTATTTAAAAGTTGATAATTTAACCTCAGATATAATTGTAGGATTTACTTCTTTAACTAATGGTATTAATTTAACAAGCGACACAATTCAAGTAATATCAACAAAAGGATTCCCATCCGAATATGGACTTTTAAAAATTGACAATGAAATAATTACATACACTGGATTAACAAATAATACATTTACTGGGTGTATTAGAGGATTTAGTGGCATTACATCTTATAGATCAGAAAATAACTCACAAGAATTAAAATTTTCTTCTTCTAAGATAGAGAGTCATAGTTCTGGGACTAAAGTTCAAAATTTAAGTTCATTATTTTTAAAGGAATTTTATAAAAAATTAAAATTTTTCTTGACCCCTGGTTTAGAAGATGTTGATTTTGTATCCAATTTAAATGTTGGAAATTTTATAAAAGAAGCAAGAACTTTTTATGAATCAAAGGGAACGGAAGAATCTTTTAGAATTTTGTTCAATGTTTTATATGGAGTAAATCCAAAAATAATTGATTTAAAAGAATTTTTACTAAGACCATCTTCATCTAATTTTGTAAGAAGGGAAGTAATAATAATCGAAGCAATTTCTGGTAATCCAAATAATCTCGTTGGGCAAACAATTTTTAAACAAGACGATTTAGAAACTAGTGCTTCAGTTTCCGAAGTAGAAATATTTACTAGAAGTCAAAAAGTTGGATATGCACAAACATATTATAGAGTAGGATTGTTTGTAGGATTTGAAGAAAATTCAATTAAAGGATCTTTTGAAATAACTCCACATACAAAAGTATTAGAAACTGTACCAGCAGGTTCTTCAACTATTACGGTTGATTCGACTATTGGATTTGAAAAAAGTGGTACATTAATCACTTCTGGAAATAGAATAAATTATTCAGATAAAAGTATAAATCAATTTTTTAATTGTGTATCTATAGAAAATGAAGTACTAGCGGGGTCAAGCGTAAGATCTAATGACATTTACTATGGATATGAAAATGGAGATTTAAATAAAAAAGTAGAATTTAGAATAACAGGATCTTTATCTTCTTTTATACCAACTTCTGATATAACATCGGTAAACGAAGGTGAAGACATATATGTAAAAAATCTTGGAGAAAAAATTTCAGATTTTGGAGAAATTAAATCATATAAGCAGAAATTTTTTAATTCTTGGATTTATAATACCAGTTCTAGGTATGAAATTGATTTAATTTCAGGTTCAACATTTACCCTAAAATCTGATATCGATGACCCAACATTAGCAGTTGGTGATTCTGTTGATATTTTAAGGTCTAAGTCACAAATTATTGCTCATACAAATGCAGTAGTATCTTCTATCAATAAATCATTAAAACAAGTTATTTTAAATAATTTATCAGGATTTACACCAGTTAATGGATTGTATTATGATCTAAGAAGAAATATTAGAACATGTTTTAGTTCTGGGGCTAATGTTTCTGGTGGAAATAATCAGTTATTTTCAAATATACAAAATTCATACAATGATAGTAATGAATATTTTTATGTAGCATCAAATTCTTTACCTTCTTATGAAATAACAAAAAATATAAGTTATGCAGAAATTGATTCTGCAGTTGCTGAATCAACAATACAAGGATTTAATCCTTTAGATGGTACATATTCGATAATTTCATTTCCTACTAATGTTTCTTTTCTAACCGGGGATAAAGTTTATTATCTTCCAGAAAATTCACCAATTCAAGGATTAGTGGAGGGAATTTATTATGTTAAGGTTATTGGACCTGGAAATAAAGTTAAACTATATTCATCTAGATCATTTATTGATATTGACGATTATTTAACCTTTTATCCACCATCTTCAAATAATGGATATCATAAGTTTATATTAGATATCCAAAAAAGTTTAACAATTAATGCTCAAAAAATATTAAGAAGATTTCCAAATGAACAAAATATTGATAATGTAGAAAATACAGAGACTAGGTCTGGATCTGTAGGAATTTTAGTAAATGGTGTTGAAATTATAAATTATAAATCCGAAGATCAAATTTTTTACGGTCCATTATCAAATTTAAAAATAATAAATTCTGGATCTAATTATGATGTAATTAACCCACCATCTATCACAATTACTTCACCTTCCGTTGGAACAACAGCTTTAATACAACCAGTTGTTAGTGGATCTGTAAAAGAAGTATTGGTTGATCCTTCTGAATTTGATATTTCAAGTGTTATTTCCATCACAATTACTGGTGGAAATGGTAATGGTGCTATATTAGAACCAGTTTTAAGTAAAAGATTTAGAGAAATAGCATTCAATGCTCAAAATATTTTCTCTTTAGGCGGAATTGATTATGTCAGTGATACTTTAACATTTTTATCAAATCACAATTTATCTGATGGCGAAAAAATTGTATATAATAAAAATGGAAATAATGAAGTTGGTGTTGGATCTTTTAATGGTTCAAATACTAATCAAAATAAAACACTAGTTAATGGTGGTGTTTACTATACTAAAGTCGTTAATAACTCAACTATAAAACTTTATGAAAATGAAAATGACTATATTTCTGGAATTAATACCGTAGGATTTACAACCATTGGAAATCAAGGAGTTCATAAATTTAGATTATTCAATGGTAAAAATAATATTTCAAAAATTAAAGTTATTAATCCTGGAGATGGTTATACGCATAGGCAATTAAAAGTAAAAACTTCTGGTATTTCTACTTCTGAAAATACTATTACATTCCCAAATCATAACTTTAAAGATGGTGAAATAGTAACATATTCAACAACTGGATCTACAATTACTGGATTAAGTACTTCAAATCAATATTACATTCTAACAAATAACACTAATAATTTTAAACTTGCCAATGCTGGAATTGGTGGAACAATTAAATCAAATTATGAAAGAAAAAAATATGTAGCATTTGAATCTACCGGATCTGGATATCAAATATTCTCTTATCCACAAATTCAATTAAATATTAATATTTCATATGGAAGCACTATTACCGGAATAGTAACAGCAACTCCAATTATTAGAGGAAAAATAATTGATTGTTACTTATATGAAAGTGGGGCAGGTTATGGATCTACAACATTAAACTTACATAAAAAACCAATCATATCAATTAATACTGGAACAGGTGCTCAATTATTGCCATTTATAGTTGATGGAAAAATTGAAAAAGTGATTGTTCTAAATGGTGGGTCAAATTACAATGCCGCTCCTGATTTATCAATTTCTGGTGATGGAACTGGTGCCATATTAAGACCAATTGTTGTTAATGGAACTATAACGCAAGTTGTAGTTATAAATTCTGGAATTGGATATTTAAAAGATAATACAGATATTATAGTAACTTCTCCAGGAAATGGAGCAATACTTGAGTCATCTATTAGAAATTTAACATTGAATAATCACTTTAGATTTGGAAATGAAATATTAATTCAAGGAAAAGAAAATTTACAATATGGAATAGTTGGTTATTCTACAGAAATTGGTAATAAAATTAAAACCGACGATGGATCTCAACATTCTCCTATTGTTGGGTGGGCTTATGATGGAAATCCAATATATGGACCATATTCTTTTTCTGATCCAGAAAACGTAAATTCTTCTTTAAAGATATTGGAATCTGGTTATAATTTGGATATTAATTCTGTTTTAGATAGACCCATTGGATTTTTACCTGGATTTTTTGTTGAAGATTATAAATTTGATGCCTCAGGCGATTTAGATATTCATAATGGACGTTACTGCAAAACCCCAGATTTTCCAAAAGGAGTTTATGCTTATTTTTGTGGTATTAAAACAGATCTTTCAACCTCAAATTTAGTATCAAATTTTCCATACTTTATTGGTAATTCATTTAAATCTAAATTTGATATACAAAATAAATTATTAGATCAAAACTTTGATTTTAATTCTTCTAGATTAATTAGAAATACTTTCCCATATAATTTGAACAAAAATTATGCGGATAATGAATTTTTAACAGAGTCATATGAAATTAGCAATCAGATAACAAAAGTAGATTCTATTTCTAAAGGATCGGTGGATTCGTTTACTGTAGTTGAATCAGGTAAAAATTATAAAGTTGGCGATGTTGTTAATTTTAATAGTGATGGAGAAGGTGGAGGGTTAACAGTTTCCGTTTCATCTTTAGTTGGCAATGAAATAACTAATTTATCAACTACAATTGAAACATATGAAAGTTCTGTAATTAGTTGGAAAAACCAAAATGAGATTGAGATAAAAATAGATCCATATCACAATTTAAAAGATAGTGATAATATTATTCTTTCTGGATTGTCAACAAATATATCAAGATTAGCAGGTAATTATAAAATTGAAGTAAAAACGGAAACCAATTTTATAATTTCTCAAATACCAGCAAATTCTTTCACTGGAGTAGTTACTGATATTTACTTGAATAAAAACTTTGAAAATATTTCTATCGGATCAACTTTAGGAATTGGTACAGAAACTTTATCCGTTTTAAATATTTTTGAAAATGAAAAAGTACTAAGGGTCAAGAGAGGAATATCTGGAGTAGCACACACCATATCATCCAAAGTTATTGCTTCTCCAAATAGTTTTATTATAACAAAATCTTTAAATTATTTTGAATCGCAACCAAATGAAAAGGTTTATTTTAACCCAAATAACTGTGTTGGTGTTGGTACAACTTCAGGAATAGGAGTAGGTGTTAATTTTACAATTGGTGAAATTACAAATACTATTTCAGTCCCAACTCAAAGCATCTATTTACCAAATCACCCATTTAAAACAAATCAAAGAATACTTTTATATAAACAAAATTCATCCTCTCCTATTTTAGTATCTAAAACTTCTGGTGGATCATCTTTTAATCTTCCATCAAGTGGTAACTTTGAAGCATTATACGTTATTAACAAGTCAAAAGATTTTATAGGATTAGTAACTTCAGTTGGATTGACAACAAGTAGTGATGGATTATTCTTCCTTAATAACGGAAGTAACGACTATGAATATTATTTTGAAACAAATTATAAACAGATTACATGTAAAGTTGAAAAATTAAATTGTACTGTTTCAGTTTCAACTGATCACCAATTAAAAACCGGAGATAACATCAAACTTAATGTTTTACCATCTACCACTGTTGGCATAGGAACTTCTGCGTTCATTAAGGTAAAATACAATAATTTAATTGATAAACTATTGGTGAATACGGTTGGATTTGGATCAAATTCTGTGATTACCGCAAACAATAAAATTAATATTCAAAATCATGGGTATAAAACTGGAGATAAAATATTCTATAATTCTTTAGATCTTATATCTTCTGGATTAAACACAGGTTCATATTTTATTCATCGTATAGATGATTCTAGTTTCCAACTATGTGAAACTTATTATGATGCGTTTTCTAATCCACCTTCTACAGTTAGTATAGGTGGAACTGGCGGATTATATCAAGAAATTAGTTTAATTAATCCTAAAATTGATTCTATAAGAGGTAATAATTTAAAATTCGATCTCTCTGACACATCTTTAGTTGGTTATGAGTTTAATATTTACGAAGATTTTAATTTTAGAAATAAAGTTGTTTCAATTGGAAATACAACAGCGTTTTCAATTAATAGAATTGGAAATATTGGAATATCAACCAATGCTTCTTTAACTATTACATATAATTCTAGTATACCTTCAAAATTATACTACAATATTGAGAAGAGTGGATTTATTAGTACTTCAGATACTGAAGTAAAAAATTATTCAGAAATTTCTTTCATTGACAGTAAATATAACAATAATTATAGTGTTATTGGATCTGGAACAACTACATTTATTATTTCATTATTGAGAAAACCAGAAGTAACTGAATACAATCCTTCACTATGTAATATCTTAGAATATACAACAACTTCTAAAAATGCTAAAGGTGGTATTAAAACACTAAAACTTTTATCTGGCGGTTCTAATTATAAAAAAATTCCATCGTTTAAAGATATTACAACAGATGATGGAGAAAACGCAGTAATTTTAGCAAATTCTAAAACAATTGGTAGAATAAAAAATACCACTATACTTGATCAGGGATTTGAATATCAATCAGATAAGACATTAAATCCAGAAGCTTATATTTCTCCACAAATTAAATTAATCAATTCCTCAGAAATTGTTAATGTTACTATTTTAGATGGTGGAAAAAATTACATATCACCCCCAGATATAATCGTTGTTGATGGTATTTCCAGAAATAAAGTAGATTCAGGTCTTTTATCATCACAGTTATCATCTAATAGTATTAGATCAGTAGAAGTTGTTAGAAAACCGAAAGGATTATCTTATTCTAATAATGAAATTTACGCTGTTAATAATACAAATGGTGTTGGTATTAATACTGTTATATCTTCAACTTCAGGAATAATAACATGTTATTTAATGACGCCAATCCTTGGATATTCGACCCCACCCTTTACTGTTGGTGATCAAATATATGTTGAAGGAATTGAAAATAAGGATTCTACCGGAACCGGATTTAATTCTCAAGATTGTGGATATAAATTTTTTACAGTCACTAATTTCCAAAATACTAATCCAGCTATTTTAGAATTTAGTGTATCTGGATTTACAACTAATCCTGGTATAGCTAAAACTTCACAATCTGCTTATGCTTCAATTATAAAATATGAAAATTATCCAAAATTTAAAGTTGAAACTTCATATTCAAAATTTAATATAGGTGAATTCTTACTAACAAAAAATAATAGTCAAGATCAATATCAGCAAAGAGATTTAAAAATAACAGAATCTGGAGATGATTATATTAAAGTTGTTGGGACATATGAATTATCACAAAATGAATTTATTCTTGGTCAATTATCCGGTTCTTTAGCAAAAATAGATAGTATTTTACCAAATTTTGGTCAATTTTCTATTAGATATGCTTTAAATAAAGACTATCAATGGTCTAATGACGTTGGAAAATTAAATGTAGATTATCAAGTTCTTCCTGATAATGATTACTATCAAAATTTATCTTATACAGTTAAAAGTCCAATAACTTATGAAGTTTTATCAAATCCCGTTAATAGGTTAGTACATGCTGCTGGATTAAAGAATTTTGCGGATACTGAAATAAAGACAATAACAAATGTTGGATATTCAAATACTTCTAGCGATACAACTACTGTTGTTAGAGATATTTTAGATGAAAAGAGAGTAGATACTGTTAATTTTTATGATAATGTTTTGGATATTGATACAAATTCAACAAATAACACCACTAGATCTAAATTTTTAAAATTACAAAGTAAAGCTCTATCAGATTATATTGAGTGTAGAACCAATCAGGTTTTAAGGATTGACAATTTTAGTAATCAATTTAGAAATAAAAATAATGTAACTGAAGGGTATGTGAATATTCTTGGGTATGATAACCAATTTTCAGAATTTTTAATTCAAACAAAAAATGATTCTGGAGATGAAATACAACTCACAGAATTATTGGTATTAAATGATTCTGATAATTCAGTTACTATTCAAAAATCATCTCTAAGTAATACAACTGAAGAATTGGGAGATATATCTTCATTTTTAGACTCTTTTGGAAATCTTTACTTAAGATTTACACCTAAAGATGAATTTGATACTGACTACGATATTAAAGTATTAAGTTCCGAGTTTAATTCTACGATTAATGGAATAGGAACTCAAAGTATAGGGTTTAGTAATTTGATAGGAGTAACTAAAAATGTTGGTATTGGATCTACAGAAATACTAATAGGTATATCAACGTCTTCAGTAACTTCAATATGTGGATATTTTCATATTTACAATCAAGTATCTAAAGAATCTGATTTTGTTGAAATGGAAATTGATCATGATGGTGAGAATGTTTATATTTCTGAATTCTATACAAATAATGGACAGGGATTTGTTGGTGGATCTATTGGAACATTTGGGGTTAATATTAACAGTGGCATTTTATCTTTAGATTATTCAAATAATTCAAATAATTTAATTTTAGTTAGAGGAAATATTACTAGTTTTGGATCTACTTCTATTGGTATTGGAACATATAGATTTAAAACTAACAGTCAATTGGATGGATCTGAAAGAAGTTTAAAAATTGAGTCAAATTATTCATCACAAAGTTCTATAGGGACTGTTTTTTCATTAGATAAGAGTTTAATATCATCTATCAAATCCTTAGTAAGAGTTTCTTATGGAAAAACAACCTCATTACATCAAGTAATGATGATTCATGATGGTTCAGACATTTATGTTTCACAATATCCGTTTATTTCTGTAGGAAGTACTGGTGGATGTGGAATATTTTCAGGATCATATTCTGGATCTAATTTAGATCTAATATTCTACCCTGATCAAGATATTACTGGAATTTACAATATTCAAAGTTTGAATAAAATATTTTACTCTGATACTGATACTCTTAATGATCCACCAGATTTAAATTATGGATCTGTTAATCAAAAAATAGATCTTGCATTTTATAATGCTCCTAATAATAACAGGGTTAATAGATTAGATTTTAATTTGGAATCTAACCAGATTCCTATTTTTGCTAAAACTTTTGATCCATCTGACTCCGATATTTTAGATTTAGCAACAGGAATTTTTACGATAGAAAATCATTTTTTCAATACTGGTGAGAAATTAAACTACACACCAAATAGTAGTGTTATTGGATCAGGAATCACCAGTGTTAATATTGGAATAACAACTGTGTTACCATCAACAGTTTATGCCATTAAATTAAATAATAATCAATTTAAATTATCTACATCTTCTCAAAATGCTTATTCTGGAATTGGAGTAACATTTACCTCGTATGGATTGGGTAATCTACACCAATTAGAAATGACAAAAAGGTTGGAGAAATCAATAATTTCGATCGATGGTGTTATTCAATATCCAATTAGATATACGCCGTTATCGTATAGTTTATCAGGCAACGGAGGACAAATTGGATTTGGAAACACTTATATCTCTGTTACTGGAATATCTTCCATTAAACCGACTGATATTATAAAAATTGATGAAGAATATGTTAAAGTTGTTGCTGTAGGATTTGGAACAACATCTAGTGGTCCAATTGATAATGTTGGTATAACAACATTAATTCAAGTTGAAAGAGGTTTTGTTGGTAGTATAGCAACATCACATTTGGATTTGTCTCCTTTTAGAGTTTATAGAGGATCTTACAATATTAGCGGCAGCAAAATATTTTTCACTGAGCCACCAAAAGGAGGATCTGATAATAATATTGATCCTAGTAATCTTCAAGAAGTATTTTCTTCGTTTAATGGAAGAGTATTTTTACAAAAAGACTATACAAACAATGTAATTTATGATGATATTTCTGATAAATTTACTGGAATTGGACAAACATATACATTAACAGTTTCTGGAATTAACACTACAGGTATAGAAACCGGAAGTGGTATTCTTTTAATAAATGATGTTTACCAAACACCAACTACAGAAAATAATGCAGGAAATAATTATATTTTATCACAAAGTGGGGGATCTTCTCAGTTAACATTTACTGGAATAACGTCTTCAAATGGATCTATTATTATTTCACCAATTTATGTTAATCAGAATCAACTTCCAAGAGGCGGTCAGATAATTTCTCTTGGATCTACAAATGGATTAGGATATTCTCCTTTAGTTGGAGCCGCAGTTACTCCTGTAGTCGGATCTGGTGGGTCTATTGTATCTGTTGGATTGGGAACAACCGATATTGTTGGGTCTGGATATAGAGGTACGGTAAGTATTGCTGTCACATCTCTAACTGGCAATGGTGCCAATATTTCTGCTGTGGTTGGTGCTGGTGGGTCACTCACATTCAACATCATTAATGGCGGTTCTGGATATGCCACAACGAACACTGTTGTTCAAATACCAGATCCATCTTATAGTGATTTGCCAATAACTGGAGTTTCAAGATTAGGAATTGGATCTACTTCAGAATCTGGATTTGGATTATTGATTTCACTAGAAGTTGGAGCTAGTTCTACAACTGGAATTGGTTCAACATTATTTGAAGTTAAATCTTTTAAAATTAATCGTCAAGGATATGGATTTAGAAATGGAGATGTATTTACTCCTGTTGGATTAGTTACTGATAAAAAATTAAATTCCCCAATAAGTAGATTTGAATTGACAGTTCTTGAAACTTTTTCAGATACATTTGCTGCGTGGCAGTTTGGTTCATTAGATTATATTGATAGTATATCTTCTTTACAAGATGGAAATAGAAAAAGATTCCCACTTGTTTATAATGGGCAATTATTGAGTTTCCAGAAAAATACACAAAATATTGATTCAAGTTCCATAGACCTTAATAATTTACTTTTAATATTTGTAAATGGTGTATTACAGGACCCCGGAGTTAATTATAGTTTTGATGGAGGTACAACTTTTGAATTTACAGAAGCACCAGAATCTACTGACATTATTTCAATTTACTTTTACAGAGGATCTAGGGATGTAGATTCACTTATTGTAAATGTTAACGAAAGTATAAAAAATGGTGATATTGTACAAGTTATTAAGAATAATTTAATTGAGCAAACAAAAACACAAAGTTTTAGAACTGTTGTTGGGATAAAGAGTTCTGATGTTCTTGAAACTATGTTATATTCTAGTGATGGTATTGATGTAACCAACTATAAACCAATGAGTTGGACAAAACAAAAAGTGGATAAAATTATTTCTGGAGAAATTATTTCAAAATCTAGAGATTCAATAGAAACTCAAATTTATCCAACATCTAAAGTTATTAAGAATATTTCATCATCAGACACTCAAATATTTGTTGATGATGCTTACTTCTTCAACTATGAAGAAAATGAATCCGCAATAGTTATTTCTTCTTTTGACGCTTTAGTTTTGGATATCAACGATCCTGTTTCTGCTGCTGTAACTGCGGTCGTTTCTGCCGCTGGAACTATTCAATCATTAAATATCGTCAATGTCGGTTCTGGTTACACAGGAGCTTCTATAGAAGTTAAGATAGCACCACCAAAACATATCGGAATAGGTATAGGGACAACAGCAACGGCAAATATTTCTATTATCAATGGGTCTTTATCAAATTCAATTATTATCAATAATCCTGGATTTGGTTATTCTATAACAAATCAACCAAAAGTTATTGTTCCAGTTCCATCACCAACTTACGAAAACATTTTGGACATCACAACAGTTGAAGGATTTTCTGGAATTATTACTGGAATTACAACAACTACAGGAACTAGTGGAAATCCTTTAGCACTTAAGTTTTTCTTAAGAGCTCCTTCTTTTGTCGGTCTATCTGTAAATTATCCAATATGTATTGTAGATACGAAAGTTGGAAATGGAGTTACTTCAATAGATACAAATAATGCTTCAGTAGTTGGCATAGGAACATCATTCTTGGATAATATCTACTATATTCATAGTATAGTTACATCTGGAAATAATGCTGAAATTGTGTCCAATATTAAATCAAATAGTTCAGTTGTTGGCATAGCAACAACAGGAAGTACAACTTTACCTTTAGGAAGATTCTCTTGGGGTCGTTTTTCGGGAATTACTAGATCATCTTCACCAGTATCTATTGGTGTAACTGGTTTAAAAATTGATTCAGGTCTCACAACATTTCCAACCATTCAAAGGAGAGGATATGGATTGAGAGATACTGGGTCCTTAAGAAAAGATCTATAAATATAGAAAAAAGCTATTACGATGGCGGCAATTGTAACAGACCAATTTAGAATTTTAAATACGAGCAATTTTTTAGACTCGATTGATAATACTTCAAATTCTTATTACGTGTTTTTAAGTCTACCAAATCCAAGCATTGTTGGATTTGGTAGAACTACTTCTTGGGACAGTAATACACCATATCCAACCGATGATATCAATTATTTGAATCATGTTGGTCAAACTATGATATTTGGTAAAAAAGTAACATCGATAAATGCAAAAAGACTCATAAGAAGAATTGATTGGGCTAGAGGGACAAAATATGAAATGTTTAGACATGATTATAGTTCTTCTAATCTTTCTCCAATAACGCAATCTACAAGATTATATGATTCTAATTATTATGTTATGAATAGCGATTATAAAGTTTATATTTGTATTGATAATGGATCCTCAGGAATTAATACCACTGGCAATGCTTCACAAGATGAACCACTATTCACCGATTTAGAACCATCAAGAGCTGGTGAAAGTGGAGATGGATATCTATGGAAATACTTATTTACAGTTAATCCAACCGATATCATAAAATTTGATTCAACAGAATATATTTCTTTGCCAAATAATTGGCAAAATTCAACAGATTCCCAAATTGTTTCCATTAGAGATAATGGAAATTCAGAATTATATGAGAATCAAATTAAAAAAGTTTATATAAAAAATCAAGGATCAAATTACTCTGGAGGTCTTGGACAAGAAGTTGATATTATTGGAGATGGAACTGGTGGTAAAGTTATAGTTGATGTTGTAAATGGAAAAATTACAAATACAACAGTTTCATCTGGTGGTAAGGGTTATACGTATGGAATGGTTGATTTAGGATCAATAAATCAAAATTCTGCGGGAACTTATGCACATCTGATTCCAATAATTCCACCATCTAAAGGTCATGGTTATGACATTTATAAAGAGTTAGGATCTGATAAAATTCTTTTATATGCTAGATTTGATGACTCTACCAAAGATTTTCCAATAGATTCTAAATTTTCTCAAATTGGAATCATTAAAAATCCAACTTCTATGGGTTCAACTTCAATTTACAGTGAGAGTCAGTTTTCTTCTTTAGCAGCAATTAAATTTTCATCAACAGGTGGGTCATTATCAATAGGTGATAAAATAGTTCAAAGTGTATCTACAGGTCAAGCTCAAGGTTATGTAGCATCATATGATTCAGAAACAAAAGTTGTTAAATATTTTAGAGATAGAAATCTATTTTTAAATCAAACAACTTTAGACCAAACTGACTATATTGGAATTACTACCGCATCTAAAGTATTTAATTTTGAATCAACAGCAAATTCAGTTACTTCATCTGGTGGTTTTTCTGGATCAATAGATACTACATTTACAGGAATAACTACAAATCCATCAGGAACAAAACTTGTAGATTTAGGAGTACAATTTACAAATGGTTTGGCATCATCTGAAATAAATAAAGGATCAGGTGAAATAATTTACTTAGATAATCGTCCTACGATTACACGAAACTCTAGACAAAAAGAAGACGTTAAAATTATCCTGGAATTTTAAAAATGCCACAAAAGACTAATTTAAATATTAATCCATATTATGATGATTTTGAATCAAAAGATAATTTTTATAGGGTATTATTTAAACCAGGATTTCCTGTCCAATCCCGTGAGTTAACATCTTTACAGTCGATTTTACAAAATCAAATAGAATCATTTGGAAGCCATGTGTTTAAAGATGGCTCAATGGTCATACCTGGCAGTATAAATTATGACCCACAGTATACTGGAATTAAAGTAAACCCACAACATCTTGGTATAGATGTATCATTATATTTAAAAAACTTGGTTGGAAAAGTAGTTCAAGGACAAAATAGTGGAGTTACTGCGAAAATTGTCAATTATTTAATTCCGCCAGATAAAGATATTGAATATCCAACTTTATATTTAAAGTATCTAGAATCGGATTCTAATTTTTCATTTTCAACTTTTGAAGATGGTGAAGTATTAATAACTCAGAATAATATTACATATGGGAATACTACAATAAATTCTGGAGATACGATTGCTACTCTTATAGATTTTGATGCTTCTTTTACTGGATCTGCTGTTGGAATTACAACTGGAGTATATTTTTTAAGAGGTCATTTTGTTAATGTTGAGCAAGATACTTTAATTGTTTCACCATACACAAATGATCCATCTTATCGTGTTGGATTAACAATTACAGAGGAAATTGTAAATGTAGGTATTGATAGTTCACTTTATGATAATGCTAAAGGATTTTCAAATTTTGCAGCCCCTGGTGCGGATAGATTAAAAATTTCTACTCGTTTATCACAAAAAGAACTGACGGATTTTAATGATAAAGATTTTGTTGAATTAATTCATTTAGAAAACGGTTCTATTAAAAAATTACAAGATAAATCACAATATTCTACTATTAAAGATTACTTTGCAAAAAGAACATTTGAAGAATCTGGAGATTATGCGGTAGATAAGTTTAATGTTGAAGTTTCAAATTCACTTAGCGATAACATATCAAATAAAGGGTTATATTTAAATACACAAAAAACCGATCAAGGGAATACTCCTAGTGAAGATTTAATGTGTGTTAAAATTTCTCCAGGAAGAGCATATATTAGAGGATATGATGTTTCGACAACATCAACAGTTGTTTTAGATGTAGATAAGCCTAGAGATATACAATCTTCACCATCAACATTAGTCCCATTTAATATGGGAAATAGATTGAGAGTTAATAATGTATTTGGAACACCATTTATAGGAGTTGATAGTAATAACAATACAGTCGATCTTTATAGTCAAAGAAGAAATTCCACAACCAGTGGTACAGGAACTTTAGTTGGAAAAGCAAGAATTTATTCCTTCTCAATTGCTGATTCGGATTATTCTTCATCTTCTTCAGAGTGGGATTTATATTTGTTTGACGTACAAACATTTACTGTATTAAATTTAAATGAAACAACCTTAATTGGAGATTGTCCAGAAACATCATTTATCAAAGGTTTAAGTAGTGGAGCTACTGGATATGTTATAGGATCTCCTAATGGATCAAGTATAACAATTAATCAAACTAGTGGAACTTTTATAACAGGAGAACAAATTTCAATAAATGAAACTACGACTATATCTAGAGTTATAAAATCCTATAAAGCATATAACGTAGAAGATATTAAATCAATTTATCAAGATTCATCTTCATTAGGACTAGCAACAGACTTTGTAGCTGATACGGTTCTCCAAAGATCGATTCTTTCAAAATTTAGTATAATAGATCAGTTAAAAATTGATACTTCTGGAGTTGCTGTTTGTCCTGGGAAAACATTCACAAATAGTGGAATTAGAACGGAAGCAATTATTAGGTATCAAATATCAGGATTATCGGCAGAAACATTTAATAGAGTTTCATCTATTTCTTCTGACGGAACAACCTTACAATTAGCAACTGTTCCAACAGTTTCTGGTGTATGTAATGGAGCTTTACCAGGTAGTGATGTTTTAACAACATTTAGTATTGGCACACCTCAACTAGTTAATCAAGAAGATGCTTCATTATATGCAAATCTACCAAATGAGAACATTTCTTCGGTAGATCTGTCAGATTCTAATTTGTTAATTTTTGAACAACTTACTGGTCAAACAACTAGTTCTAGTGGATCTTTAACTGTTAATGTTTCAGCAACAGGTATCACTAGTTCATTTTTTGAAAATTATGATACTGAAAGATATGGTTTATTTTATAGTGATGGGACAGTTGCCGATCTATCTTCTGATAAATTTAATTTATCGCAAAATGGAACTCAACTAACTATTTCTGGATTAAGAAGTAGTCAGTCTAATATTACATTAAACGTAAGTGTTAGAAAAAATTCTATTAAAAATAAAGCAAAAAGTTATATCAGAAGTGAAAAATTAGTTGTAAATAAAACTAGTTCTGGAATTTCTACTGAAATAAGTGGTTTAACAACAAGTAATTACTATGGTCTTAGAGTAAATGATAGAGAAATTTCATTAAATGTTCCAGATGTTGTTAAAATTGTTGCTGTTTATGAATCAATAAATTCATCATCTCCTACGCTTGATAGTTTAACTTTTGTTTCTGGTTTAAATCTCGATACTACTTCAATTTTAGGAGAAAAGATTATAGGACAAGAGAGTGGATCTATAGCTCAATTAGTTACTAGATCATCTTCAACTCAAGTTGAAATTGTTTATTTAAATCAAAATAGATTTTCAATTGGAGAGACAGTAACTTTTGAAGAGTCAAAAATTCAATCTAATTTAGTATCAATAGGAAAAGGAAACTATATTGATTTAACCAATAATTTTGACCTAGATAAGGGGCAAAAGGATCAATATTATGATTATTCAAGATTGATTAGGAAATCAAATGGAGTTACTCCTTCTAAACAACTTTTAATAATATACGATTGCTATCAAGTTCCATCCAATGATAGTGGAGATCTTTATACAGTAAACTCGTATACTAAGGAAAGATTTGAAAAAGACATCCCATTATTAAAAAATGGAAAAAGAGTTTCTGATACTTTGGACTTTAGACCAAGAGTAGATAAATTTTTATCAACATCATCATCGCCATTTGCTTTCAACAATAGAAATTTTGCAGCATCTGGTATAAATCCAACAAGAATACTAAATCCTGGTGAGAGTTCAATATTATCATATAATTTCTATCTACCAAGAATTGATAAAGTTGTAGTTGATAAGTTTGGTAGATTTTCTGTCATTAGAGGAACTTCTTCACTAAATCCCAAGGATCCAACAAATGTTGAAGAAGTTATGAATATTGCTCATATAAGTCTTCCAGCATACTTATATGACCCATCAGAGTCTAAAATAACTCTCATTGATAATAAAAGATATACTATGAGAGATATTGGAAAACTTGATGATAGAATAGAAAATCTTGAAATAGTTACTTCACTTTCTTTACTAGAATTAAATACAAAATCTTTACAAATACAAGATGCTGATGGATTGTCAAGGTTTAAAAGTGGATTTTTCGTAGATGATTTTAAAAATAATAGTCTTATTAATTTGGGCGATCCTGATGCAAATTGTGATGTTAATACTGAAGCAAAAGAACTCAACGTTCCTATAGATTTTTATTCACTAAAACCGGATTTATCACTTTCATCTTCATTAAACGAAGATACCTCAGACTATAGGATGAATCTTCCATTATTGGACTCAAATGTTAGAAAAACCGGAGATCTGGTAACATTAAATTATGAGGAAAAAGGTTGGATAGAGCAACCATTAGCATCAAGAGTTGAAAATGTAAATCCATTTAATATTATTGAATATAAAGGATCTATTAAACTTACACCAGCTTCAGATAACTGGGTTCGTAATATTTTTGTTTCTGGTGGAACTAGAACAGAAACTGGTGGTTGGGATGGATCTTATGTAGAAGAAATACTAATAAGTAGTATTCCAGATCCTCATATGAGATCTAGAAACGTTGAATTTTTATCACTTGGAATTAAACCATTAACAAGATATTATCCATTCATAGACAGTGTTAGTGGAATTGATATTATTCCAAAACTTATTGAAATTACAATGTCTTCTGGATCTTTTGAAGTTGGAGAAACTGTTGATGGTTTCATCGGATCGCAAAGAGTAATTTCTTTCAGATCTGCTCAACCTAACCATAAATCCGGAACATATAATAATCCATCAAGAACTTATAGTGTTAATCCTTATAATAAATCTTCTACACTTGGTTCATCATACTCCGCCTCTTCGTCAGTCATAAATGTTGATACATCATCTCTTTCTGAAGAGGCACAAGGGAGATTTTCTGGTTATATAGCGGATGGAACTGTTTTAGTAGGAAGAACAAGTGGAGCTCAAGCAACAGTTTCGAATATTAGATTAATTTCAGACAATTGGGGCGATCTAATAGGTTGTTTCTTTATCAGAGATCCATTAGCATCTCCACCACCATTAATAAGATTAACAACTGGAACTAAATCTTTCAAATTAACTTCAAGTCTAACAAATGCAACTCCATTACCAGGTAGTCTATTAATTACTTCTGCTGAAACTACATATACAGCAACCGGAGTTATTAATACATTTTCTCAAACTACAGTCACAGTAAGAAGACCACCTCCACCACCACCTCCACCGCCACCACAACCAGCTGGTGGCGGTGGGAATAGAGGAGGAGGTAAAGATCCCCTAGCTCAAACATTTACAGTAGATGAAACTGGAGCATTTTTAACATCTATTGATTTATATTTTGCTAACAAAGATGAAAATGAAAAGGTTTATGTACAAATAAGAAATGTTGAATTAGGAACTCCAACTGGTCAGGTTGTTCAAGATTATGCTCAGGTTGAACTATTCCCAGATCAAGTTAATATATCTAATGATGCTTCCATACCAACTAAAGTTACGTTCCCATCACCGGTTTATCTTCAACCCAATACTGAATATGCAGTAGTAGTTTTAGCACCAACATCAGATTTATATGAACTTTGGGTAGCAAGAATGGGAGAAAAGACTGTAAATACACAGTCTCTTCCAGATGCTGAAAGTGTTCTTGTAACAAGGCAATACATTGGTGGAAGCTTATTTAAATCACAAAATGGAACTATTTGGACAGCTAGTCAATTTGAAGATTTGAAATTTAAATTATATAAAGCGAATTTTACTTCAACAAATGGTTCGGTATCTTTCTATAATCCAACATTAACATCATTAGATGATAATGTTCCATCCTTACCAAATAATTCAATTCGAACACTACCAAGAAAGTTACAAGTAGGTATTAACACAGAATCTACTTCAATTTTTACATCTGGATTAAAAATTAAAAAACAAGGATCATCTGGTCCTAATGGAATTGTTGAAAAAATTGGAGGACGTTTAGCAACTTCTACTGCTGGTATCAATACAATAAGTGTTGGTACTGGATATTCAACCGGTTCTTTTTCAAATATTCCCCTTTATACAATTACTGGATCTGGTAGTGGTGCATTAGCAACTGTCAATTTCCATAATAGTGGGTTAACAACCTCAATTATTACCAATTATGGTAATGGATATGCTGTTGGAGATATTCTAGGTATTACAACATCTAGTGTCACTAAAGGTAAAAACGCAAGAATTTCAATTACATTGATTAACGGAATTGATACTTTATATTTAACCAATGTTCAAGGAGAATCTTTTGCAGATTCAGATACTTTAGAATATTACAATGGATCATCTTATGTTGCTGCTGGAGCAACTGTTAGGGGGTCATCAAGTGTAATATCGAATTTATATGATGGAAGAGTTATTGAAGTATTCCAATATAATCATGGTATGCATCAAGATACCAATAAAATTGTTATTGATAATATTCAACCAAATACAATTCCAACAACTCTTACCGCAAATCTTGTACTAAATGATTCAATCATTTCTGTAGCAAATACTTCTGTATTTTCAACCTTTGAAGGAATATCGACTTCCAGAGGATATGTAAAAATTAATAATGAGATTATTTACTATAATAGTATAGGATCTGGAACTCTTGGTATTGGGTCAAGAGCAAAAGATTTGTTACTTTCTGGAACAAGATCTCATGATATAAATTCTCAAGTATATAAGTATGAACTAAACGGTGTTTCTTTACATAGAATTAACACAACACATACTCTACCAAATGATTCGATCTTAAAATCTTACAGAGGAATTGATAACTACCATTTACAAGTTAATAGATCTGACAGAAGTTCTGGACAGACTCAATTAAGCTTCACAAATGAAGAAGATCTTGGTGGAGAAAATATTTTTGCCTCTCAAAATTTCCAATTCAATGGAATTATCCCACAATTCAATGTTTTGACTCCAAGTCAAAGCACAAAAGTATCTTCAGAAATTAGAACAGTTTCTGGAACAAGTGCAAGTGGATCTGAGATTTCATTTATTGATCAGGGATATGAATCTGTTCAATTAAACAATCCCAATTTCTTAAATTCAACTAGAATAGTTTGTTCTAAAGTTAATGAAACTGAATATTTAACTTCATTACCTAAGAATAAATCACTAACTGTTAGACTTGACTTATCATCAACTGATTCTAATTTATCTCCGGTAGTTGATTTACAAACGTCGTTTGTAACATTAATTAGAAACAGAATTAATAGCCCAATTTCTAATTATGCTGATGACCCTAGAACAAACTCAATTTCTGGAGATCCCCATGCGGCTGCTTATGTTTCAAATAAAATTAATTTAAAACAACCAGCAACTTCATTGAAAGTTTTTGTTGGTGCATATAGACATTCTTCTGCTGATTTTAGAGTTCTTTATAAACTTTATAAGGCAGATTCTAGTGAAATAGAACCAACATATGATCTATTCCCAGGATATGATAATCTTAAAGATACTGATGGTGATGGATTTGGAGACACTGTCATAGATTCGACAAAAAATAGTGGACTGCCTGATGCTTTTGTAAGAGCAAGTTCTGATGGTGAATTTTTAGAATATCAATTTAGTGTCGATAATTTAGATCCATTTACTGGTTTTGTAATAAAGATTGTTATGAATGGAACAAATGAATCTTATCCTATAAAATTACAAGATTTAAGGGTAATAGCATTAGCATGATTCCAGTAGAAGGGCATGAAAATCTCTTTAGAGATGAAAAATCAGGAGCAATTGTTAATTTGGACACATATGGTTATTCACAATACATTAGAATGAAATCTGAAAAACAAAAACAAAAGGAAGAAATTAATCAAATTAAATCTGATATTGATGAATTAAAAGCACTTTTGCGGGAGTTAATTAATGGATCCAAATGATATTACTTTAGAAAATATGAATAAATTATTTGAATATGAAAAACAAGCTAGAGTTATTGACAAATTGAGTTTTGAAGAACTTAAAAACTTTGCTAAATTTTACTGCAAATTATACTTAAAACAGCAAGAAGTTATTTCTTCCCTAGGTACTATTTGAAGTTATAAATATATTTTAGATCCTGATATTGTATAAATCTCGTGGTTATGTGAATTTAAAACTTGCGGGAGCTACTACCTAATGGCAGAAATAAAAGTTAGAGTTGGACAAAAAAATGCTGTAAAAGTAATATCTTCTTTAGCAGGAGCGCAAGCTCTTTCTTTGCCAGAATTATTGGATGTTGATTCAACTTCATTCACAAATTTATATGATGGTATGGTTTTAGTTTATAACGCTTCCATTAATAAATGGCAAGCAACATTAAATCTAACCCCAGGAAATACACAAAATCTAGACATTAATGGGGGTACCTTTTAGTGGCTAGTATTATAAGAGTTAAAAGGTCTACAGGTACAGTAGCACCAGTATCTTTAAATTATGGTGAATTAGGATATACTGATGGTCAAGCACTAACTAATAATGGTGGTGGAAGACTTTTTATTGGTGATCAAAATCAAGTACCAAGAGAGGTCGGTGGTAGATATTACACTGATATGTTTTTACAACCTGGAAAGGTTGCTGGAAAACAAAATAAAACAACTCCTTCAAATGGATTTGTTCCTATTCTTGATATTAATAGAAAGATTGATGAATGGAATGTTGCTGGTTATTTAAATGTATCTGGAATTTCTACATTTACAGGGACTCTTGATATAAATGCTGCAGCATATTTTGATTGGGCAGCATCTGGAATACATACAAGAGGATCTGCGTATTTCGATTCAACTGGAAAACTTACTAGTACTTTGAGTCCAGAAATTGAATATACCAACACTTCAAATTATATTTTAACTACAGACGCTTCCAATGTTCCAGTGTGGACTAGCGTTTTAGACGGAGGATCTTACTAAAATGAAACCAGGAAGTCGTCAAGAACTTATAGATTATTGTCTAAGGAGACTAGGATCTCCCGTATTGGAAATAAACATCGATGATGATCAGATTGATGATTTAGTCGATGATGCTTTACAATATTTTCATGAAAGACATTTTGATGGTGTCGAAAGAATGTATTTAAAATACAAAATTTCAGCAGATGATATAAAGAGGGGAAAAGCAAAATATGCCGGAGGTTCTTTTACATCAAATGCCGGAATAGTCACAACAAGTGGAATATCTACTTCTTCTGGAGTTACTAAAACTTTTAATTTTTATGAAAATTCCAATTATATTCAAGTTCCAGATTCAGTTGTAGGAATTGAAAAAGTCTTTAAATTTGACACTAGTTCTATTTCTGGCGGGATGTTTAGTATCAAATATCAGTTATTTTTAAATGATTTGTATTACTTTAATTCTGTTGAATTACTTCAATATGCTATGGTTAAATCATATGTAGAAGATATAGATTTTTTATTAACAACAGATAAGCAAATACGATTTAATAGAAGGCAAAATAGATTATATTTAGATATTGATTGGGGTTCTCAAACTGAAGATCACTTTATAGTTATTGACTGCTATCGTATTTTAAATCCAAATGATTTTACAAAAGTCTATAATGATAGTTTTCTCAAAAAATATTTAACAGCATTGATGAAGCGCCAATGGGGGCAGAATCTAATTAAATTTAGAGGGGTAAAACTTCCAGGTGGTGTAGAACTTAATGGTAGAGAAATATACGAAGATGCAGAAAAAGAACTGGAGTCTATTAGAGAAAGAATGTCAATGGATTATGAATTACCACCTTACGATTTTATTGGATAATGGCACTTAATCCCTTCTTTTTACAAGGATCACCAAGTGAGCAAAGACTTGTTCAAAGTCTAATAAATGAACATTTAAAAATGTTTGGTGTTGAAATTACGTATATACCTAGAAATTTTGTAAATAAAAAAACAATTATTGAAGAGGTGCAGTCTTCGAGATTTGATGATAATTATTCTATCGAGGCTTACATTAATAATTATGAGGGATATTCTGGTGGTGGAGATATATTAACAAAATTTGGTATGAGTTTAAGAGATGAAGTTACACTATCAATATCAAAAGAAAGATTTGAAGATTTTATATCCCCATTTATTTCTGGGGCAAGTAATAATTATGAAATTGAATTATCTACAAGACCAAGGGAGGGGGATTTAATTTATTTTCCATTAGGACAAAGATTATTTGAAGTAAAGTTTGTCGAACATGAACAACCTTTTTATCAGTTAGGAAAATTATATGTTTATGAATTAAAATGTGAATTATTTGAATATGAAGATGAAGTTATCGATACTTCCGTTTATGAAATAGATTCTCAAGTTCAAGATGAAGGATTTATTACAACTTTAAACTTAATTGGTATTGGAAGAACAGCGCAAGTAACTCCAATACTCGGTAGTGGATATATTAAATCAGTAACTTTAATTAATGATGGTAGTGGTTATACATCAACCCCACGAGTAGAAATAACACCATCACCCTCAGGTAATGCAGCACATAACGCATCTGCTGTTGCTATAACTACGGTAAAAGGCGGAGTTTATTCAATAAAAGAAATTTTGTTTACAAATGCTGGAATAGGTTATACAATAGTACCATCAATTTCAATTGTTGGTGGTAACGGAACAGGAGCAATAGCTACATGTGATATTAACACAAATGGATATGGTATAGTTAAATCTACAATAGATGATGTTGGAACTGGTTATGTAACAGAAAATGTTCCTTTGATTACTTTTAGTGGTCCAGTTGGATCTGGTTCTACATCTACAGGTATAATTAGAATCGATCAAAATATCCAAGGAATCTCGACAATTTTAATTAGAAATGCTGGATATGGGTATAGTATTGGAATTACTCCAACTGCAACTATTAGCAGTCCAACAATAATTACGGGAATCGGCACATTTAATTTTAATGAAATTATTATTGGTCAATCTTCAAAAACTAAGGCAAGAGTTAAATCGTGGGATAAGGATACTAAAGAACTTAAAATTTCTTTTGTTGGCATAGGATCAACAACATCAGGATTCATTAATGGTGAAGTTATAGTCGGAACATCTTCGTCAGCAAGATATACAGTAAAAAAATACACTCATGATAACATTTATGATAAATATGCTCAGAATGATGAAATAGAAGAAGAAGCGGATGACCTTCTAGATTTTTCAGAATCAAATCCATTTGGGAATTATTAGTAAATGTTAGGAACTTATTTTTATCACGAAATTATTAGAAAAACTGTAATTGGTTTTGGAACCTTATTTAATGATATACACATTCGCCATCAAGATAAAAATGGTGCGGATTTAACTGATATTAAAGTTCCCATTGCTTATGGTCCAACACAAAAGTTTTTAGCAAGAATTGAACAGCAACCAGAATTAAATAAATCAATAGCTATTACTTTACCGAGGATGTCATTTGAAATGACTTCTTTACAATATGATTCATCAAGAAAAGCAGGTGTAACACAAACATTTAAAGCATCTGATGGGACAAATTTAAAAAAAGTTTTTTTACCTGTTCCATATAATATTGGATTTGAGTTAAATGTTTTATGTAAACTTAATGATGATGCTCTTCAAATTGTAGAGCAAATTTTACCATTTTTTCAACCAAGCTTTAATATAACAATAGATTTAGTTAATTCAATAGGTGAAAAAAGAGATGTCCCAATTGTATTGGATAATATTTCATTTCAAGATGATTATGAAGGAGATTTTTCAACCAGAAGAGTTTTAATTTATACATTTACATTTACAGCAAAAACGTATCTATTCGGACCTATTGCTAATTCTACTGATGGTCTTATTAGAAAAGTTCAAGTTGATTATTATGCTGATACTAATAGAGAAAATGCAAAAAGAGAGTTAAGATATACTGCCACACCTAAAGCACTAAAAGATTATAATAATGATAATACATCTACTTTGTCAGATGACATTACTAAAGAAACTACATTAATTGGAGTGAATGATAGTACCGTATTTGGTGTTGGAAATAGAATAACTGTAGATAGTGAAATTATGTATGTAAAAGAAATTCCAAATAATTCTCAAATAATTGTTATAAGAGGATACAATGGATCTACAATAACATCACACTTAAAAAGCTCATCAATCGATTTATTGACAAATATTGATGATTCTTTGATTGATATTGATGATGATTTTGGATTTAGTGAATCTATAGTTTCCTATACAGATTCAAGATCTTTTAGTCCAACGTTAAAAACTGATCTATAAGTAACTGCTATGATAAATGGTTTTGAGAGAATTGATGATGCTTTGAATATTGAAAGTTCTATTGTAGAAGTTGAAAAAACTTCTAGCGAAGTCGAAAAGGTTAAAAACACAGATAAGAATGACATTCAAAAAGATTATGAATATACTCGTGCCAATTTGTACTCTTTGATTGAAAAGGGTCAAGAAGCAATCAATGGAATTATGGAACTTGCTGGAGAAGGTGGTAGTCCGAGAGCATATGAAGTTGCGGGTCAATTGATTAAAAATGTCGCAGATACAACTGATAAATTGATTGATCTTCAAAAGAAACTCAAAGAAGTTGAAGAGGATTCTCCAAAGACTACAACAAATGTCACTAATAATGCTGCGGTATTTGTTGGGTCTACATCTGAGTTGTCAAAACTACTCAAGCAAGGTTTTCTAAATAATAAAGAGTAGTTCTTTCTATTCTAATGGGTTGGTCTGAAAAATATAAAAGATCAATAAACTGCGATAATCCTAGTGGATTTTCTCAAAAAGCTCATTGTGCTGCTCGTAAAAAAAGAGCAAAGGGCGAAGAAACAAAATCAAAGTCACCTTTCAGTGAAATGAACGAGGAAAAAAAGAAAAATAGGTGCAAACCAGGAAACTATTATTGC
>Ga0169931_10002276_pt1 | contig 31338 bp, 30 predicted proteins | sample Kivu_15m_20L_FD_129675 | JGI IMG/M metagenome (GOLD analysis project Ga0169931, IMG submission 129675) | Freshwater microbial communities from Lake Kivu, Western Province, Rwanda to study Microbial Dark Matter (Phase II) - Kivu_15m_20L... | ecosystem: Environmental > Aquatic > Freshwater > Lake...
AAGCGCATCTTCTCAGAGCTCGACTTCGTGCACTTGAACGGCAACCGCGAACACCGCCTGCCCAACAACCTCAACGTGAGCTTCGCCTTCGTCGAAGGCGAGTCGCTGCTGATGGGCATCAGCGACGTCGCCGTGTCCTCGGGCTCGGCCTGCACCTCGGCCAGCCTCGAGCCCAGCCACGTGCTGCGCTCGATGGACGTCGGCGAGGACCTGGCCCACAGCTCGATCCGCTTCGGCGTCGGCCGCTTCACCACGCGGGAGGAAGTCGACTTCGCCGCCGACCGCGTGATCGCGGCCGTCAAACGCCTGCGCGAACTCTCGCCGCTCTACGAGATGGCGCAGGAAGGCATCGACCTCAAGACCGTCAAGTGGCAGGCCGCCTCGCACTGAGCCGCGAGCCTTCCCCTTCGGGTGCCGCCCGCAACCACACGACCACCACGCACACCTCTCCCTGACTGCCATGGCCTACAGCAACAAAGTCCTCGACCACTACAACAACCCGCGCAACGTGGGCTCCCTCGACAAGGGTTCGACGCAGGTCGGAACCGGCGTCGTCGGCGCGCCCGAGTGCGGCGACGTGATGAAGCTCCAGATCCAAGTCGAAGGCGACCGCATCGTCGACGCCAAGTTCAAGACCTTCGGCTGCGGCTCGGCGATCGCCTCGAGCTCGCTCGCCACCGAGTGGATCAAGGGCAAGACGCTCGACGAAGCGCTCGCGATCCAGAACACGCAGATCGTCGAGGAGCTCTCGCTGCCGCCGGTGAAGATCCACTGCAGCGTGCTCGCCGAGGACGCCATCAAGGCGGCGATCCACGACTACAAGTCCAAGAACAACGCGGAATCGGCCACGAACGAGGCCGCCCACTAGCCATGATCGCCATCACCGAACGCGCCGTCAGCGAAGTCAAGCGCATCGTCTCCGAACAGAAGCTCCCCGACGCCACCGCACTGCGCGTGGGCGTCAAGGGCGGCGGCTGCTCGGGCTTCTCGTACACGCTCGGATTCGACGACCAAGTGTCGGAGACCGACCAGATCTACGAGATCGAAGGCGTGCGCGTGGTCTGCGACCCCAAGAGCTTCCTGTACCTCAACGGCACGCAGATCGACTTCGAGGACAACCTGATGGGCCGCGGCTTCAAGTTCGGCAACCCCAACGCCGCCAAGACCTGCGGCTGCGGCGAGAGCTTCTCCGTGTGAGCGAGTTCGCGGCCAAGTGCTCCAAGTGCGGGGCCGAGTTCGAGTCGCCGCTGGGATGCACCGCCTGCGGAACGCTCGCCGCGCCCGAGCGCGAGCCCACGCCCTTCGAGGTGTTCGGGCTCGCGCCGTCGTTTGCGCTCGACGCCGCGCAGCTGCGGCGCAAGCTGCTGCGGCTGGGCCGCGTGTTGCACCCCGACTACTTCGGCGCCGCCGATGAGGCCACGCGCGCGCTCGCCGAGCGCAACAGCGCGCGCCTGCACCGCGCGCACGATGTGCTCGCCGACGACGCCGCGCGCGCGGACTGGCTCGTGCGCCACCTCGGCGGCCCGAGCGAGAACGAGCAGCGCGAGATGCCCAAGGCGTTCTTGCTCGAAGTGCTCGAGTGGAACGAACAGCTCGAGGCCGCGCGCGAGAGCGCACCGGGCTCGCGCGAACGCACCGCGCTGGCCGGCCTCGAAGCGGAGTTGAAGCAGCAACGCGAACGTGCGCTGGCCGCCGTGGCGCGTGCGCTCGAACCACTGCCTCCGCGCGCGGCCCCGACGCTGCGCGAGGCGCGCTCGCAGCTCAACGCGCTGCGCTACGTCGACAACACCCTGGCCCAGATCGAAGCGCTCGCGCTGGGCGCGCCATCGTCCCACTAGCACCCCCATGGGCTTCATCGAACTCAACGTCCTCAACAACGCCGCGCAGAACGTCGCGCTGGGCATCGACCTGGGCACCACGAACTCGCTGGGCGCGATGTGGAAGGACGGCCGGCCGATCGTCCTGCACCCCGAGGGGGATTCGGGCTACGTGCCGAGCGCGATCCACTTCCCCGAGAAGGGCATGCCCGCCGTCGGCCGGCGCGCGCGCGAGCTCGCGCTGGTCGACCCGGCGCACACGTTGTTCTCGATCAAGCGCTTCATGGGCCGCGGCCTCGCCGAGACGCGCGAAGACGCCGCGAGCGTGCCCTGCCCGCTGAGCCAGAACGAAAACGGCGTCGTGCAGTTCGAGATGCGCGGACGCAAGTTCACGCCGCAGGAGCTCTCGGCGCTGATCCTGATGAAGGTGCACGACCAAGCCTGCAAGGCGCTGGGCGGTATCGAGGTGACGAAGGTCGTGATCACCGTGCCGGCGTACTTCGACGAGGCGCAGCGCCAGGCGACGCGCGACGCCGCGCGCATCGCCGGGCTCGACGTGCTGCGCATCATCAACGAGCCGACCGCGGCGAGCCTCGCCTACGGCCTCGACAAGCGCAAACAGGGCGTCGTCGCCGTGTACGACCTGGGCGGCGGCACCTTCGACGTGTCGATCCTGCGCATCGAAGAAGGCGTGTTCCAAGTGCTCGCGACGCACGGCGACACGCACCTGGGCGGCGACGACTTCGACCGCGCACTGGTCGAAGTGGCGCGCAAGGAACTGAGCGCGCTGCTCGCGCCCAACGTGCTCGAGGACCGCGCCTTCCTGCAGTCGCTGCGCCTGGCGGCGGAGAAGTGCAAGATCGAGCTGTCGAACGCGCCCGAGGCGTACATGCATCTCGCCATGCCGGAATCCGGCGTGCAGTGGCGGCGCAACTTCACGCGCGCCGAAGTCGAGGCGCTGTGGGCGCCGCTGATCGAACGCACGCTGCAGTCCTGCCAGCGCGCGCTGGCCGATGCGAAGTTGAAGGCCGCGCAGATCGACGAAGTCGTGCTGGTCGGCGGTTCGACGCGCATCCCCGCCGTGCGCGAGCGCGTGGAGCGCTTCTTCAACCGCAAGCCGCACATCGAGCTCAATCCCGACGAAGTGGTCGCGCTCGGCGCGGCGGTGCAAGCGCACGTGCTGATGGGCGGGACGCGCGAAGTGCTGCTGATGGACGTCACGCCGCTTTCGCTCGGCTTGGAGACCATGGGCGGCGCGGTGGCGAAGATCATCAACCGCAACTCGACCATTCCCTGTCAGGCCACCGAGGGTTTCACGACCTACGCCGACAACCAGACCGGGATCGAGTTCCACATCGTTCAAGGCGAGCGCGAACTCGCCAAGGATTGCCGCACGCTCGGCCGCTTCAAATTGAGCGGCATCCCGCCGATGCCCGCGGGCATGCCGAAGGTCGCGGTGCGCTTCCACATCGACGCCAACGGGATGCTCACGGTCACGGCCAAGGAAGAGTCGACGGGCAAGAGCGCGCGCATCGAGGTGCAGCCGATGAACGGCCTGACCGATGCGCAGGTCGAGAGCATGCTCAACGCCGCCTACCGGCACGCGCGCGACGACTTCGACGCGCGCCGCGCGGCGGACCTGCGCACGGAGATCGGCGTGATGGTGCGCGCCACCGAACGCGGCCTGGGCCACGCGTCGGGGCAGCTCGACCGCGAGACGCTGCTCGACATCCAGGACGCGCTGGTCAAGGGCCGCGCCGCGCTGGAGGGCGCGCTGCCCGACGCCACAACCCTGCAGCGCGTGCGCGACCAGCTCGAGCGCGCCACCCTGCCGCTGGCCGCCGCGCTCATGGATTCGGTCGCCAAGGCGGCGCTCTCGGGCAAGAAGCTCTCCGAGGTCTGAACATGGCGCGCCCACTGCACTGGAGCGACGTCCACGCCCTCGCCCAGGCCCTGGAACAGGCCCACCCCGAGGCCGACGTGCTGCGCTTGCGCTTCACGGAGCTCCACCGCTGGGTCAGCGAACTGGACGGATTCGTGGACGATCCGAAAAAGTCGAACGAGAAGATCCTCGAAGCGATTCAAATGGCGTGGCTGGATGAGCGAGACTAGTGCGCTCCCCACGCCACCCGAGGATTCATGGCCAAAGCCCCGCAGATTCGTTGGATCACCGCCGCTGACCGCAAGTGGGACACGAACGCCGTCTGGAAGGCCTTCGTCGCTCTGATGGACGGGGCCGACCCCGACGAGCTCACGTCGATCCAGCGCATCGCTTGGCTCGCGCACCGCTACGACAACGAGGCGCGCTCGAAGGGCCACGCACGTTTCTTCGCCGACCGCGACAAGAAGACGATCAACGCCACCGTACGCGCGCTCGAGTCGATCGGCGCGCTGCCCCACGCGCAGGTGCTGCGCGACGCGCACGCCGCCAAGGTGGCTTCGCAGCACGACCGCAGCCTGCTCGCGCTCGAACGCATCGAGAAGCACCTGCGGCGCTACCTCGAGACCTTCGAGGCGCACTTCGTGCGCGACTCGCCCGAGAGCTGCGGGCGCTGAGCGAGAACCGGCGCACGAGCTGACGCCCGCGAGCCGAACTGCGCGCGAATTCCTTCGATCCGCCCGCGCCGCGGCCGGGCGTCGTCCCTCGACGGCTCCGGCCCGCGCTCGTCTACTTGGCCTTGCCCTGCGACGCCACGGCGTGCGTCGCCGCCGCGATCTCCGCTTCGCTCGCCAAGTAGTAGTTCTTGATCGGGCGCAGTTGCGCGTCGAGTTCGTACACCAGCGGAATGCCGGTCGGGATGTTGAGCGCGACGATCTTGTCGTCGGCGATCCCATCGAGGTGCTTGACCAGCGCGCGCAGCGAATTGCCGTGCGCGGCGATCACCAGTCGTTCGCCGGCGCGCACGCGCGGCGCGAGCGTGGAGTTCCAGTACGGCACGACGCGCGCCACGGTGTCCTTGAGGGACTCGGTGTTGGGCCGCTCCGCGGGCTTCAGGCTCGCATAGCGCCGATCGTTCGCGGGATTGGCTGCGTCGCCCGCGGCGTACGCCGGCGGCGGGATGTCGTAGCTGCGCCGCCACACGAGCACCTGCTGCTCGCCGTGCCGCGCCGCCGTCTCCGCCTTGTCGAGCCCCGTCAGCGCGCCGTAGTGCCGCTCGTTGAGGCGCCAGTCCTTCTCGACGGGGATCCAGTGCAGGTCGAGTTCCTCGAGCGCGAGGAACAGGGTCGTGATCGCGCGCCGCAGGTACGAGGTGTACGCCACGTCGAACACGAATCCGGCCTCGCGCAAGCGCTTGCCCGCCTCGCGCGCCTCGCCGACGCCCCTGTCGGACAGCGGCACGTCCTTCCAGCCGGTGAAGCGGTTCTCACGGTTCCACTGGCTCTCGCCGTGGCGCAACAGGACCAACTTGTGCATGGCAACGTTCTCGCTCGGGGGTGCGGGAGGTTCGTCAGGCCGGAAGCTTGGCCGCCAGGGCGGCGCGAGCTCGTTCGGCGGCGGCTAGCGCTTGCGCGCGCAGCTCCGCGGCCTGCGCGCGTCGGGCGGCGACGTACTCGGCGTCCTTGATCGACGCGGCGTTGATCGCGACGTTCGCCTGCGCGGCTTCGAGGCCGGCGAGGCAGCAGGCTACGCCGCTGCCGCAGTCGCTCGCGAGGTTGGGATTGATGTCCGCCGCGCAGGCCGCCGCGTGCGCCAGCACCGCCGCAGCAGCGCGCATCGTCTCGAGCGGGACCTCGAGCGCGCCCTTCATCGCAGCCTGGATGCCGGCGCTGCGCGCCGCCTTCTCGGCGTCGGTCGACTTGGGTGCGCCGAAAGCCGCCGTCACGCGGTCGTAGGCGTCCGTGTCGACCTGCACGAACCCCAGCGCAGTCGCGCGCAGCCGGTCGAGCTCCGCGGCGCGGCTCGCCATCGCCTCCTGCACGGCCGCGTACTTCTCGCCGCTCGTGAAGCGACAGGCCATACTCACCGTCGCCGCGCCACAGGCGACGACGTAGGCCGCGAGGCTTCCGCCGCCGGGCGTGGGCGTCTTTTCGGCCAGGGCGGCCGCGAAGGCGGCGAGCGAGAGGTCGGTCAGTTGCGAGGTCGAGGGCATGGGCAGATCGAACGTGTTCGTGGCGGGGGCGGCAAGCCCGAGAGTGTATCGCCGCTGGAGCGGCCTGTTCGTGGCGCTGCTCCTGCTGCTCGCGGGCCTCGCGCCCAGTTGCCAGACCGTGGCCGTGACCGGCCGTCGGCAATTCAACATGTTCTCGCTCGAACAGGACAAACAGCTCGGCGCCGACGCGTACCAGCAGACGATGGGCCAGTCGAAGCTGATCAAGAGCGGCCCGCAGTACGCGCAGGTCAAGCGCGTCGTCGAGCGCTTGATTCCGGTCGTCGACGATCCGGGCTTCGAGTGGGAGTTCAACGTCATCGACGATCCCAAGACCGTCAACGCTTGGTGCATGCCGGGCGGGAAGATCGCCGTGTACACCGGCATCCTGCCCATCGCGCAGGACGACGCCGGACTGGCCGTCGTGATCGGCCACGAGATCGCACACGCTGTGGCCCGCCACGGCACGGAACGCATGACGACCCAGGGGCTGGGCAACGTGGGGCTGGCGATCGTCGCCAGCCAGTTCGAAACAGCCGCCAAGTACCAACAGGCCCTGGTGATCGCCACGGACCTGCTCGTCTACAAGCCATGGGGCCGCGACAACGAACTCGAGGCTGACGAGATCGGCCTGATGTACATGGCCAAGGCCGGCTACGACCCGCGCAGCGCCCCGGCCTTCTGGCAGCGCATGGCCGCGGCCTCGGGCGGTGGTGGTGGCGACGGCCTCGCGGGCTACTTCTCCACCCACCCTTCGAACGCCGAGCGCATCGCGCGGCTGGAGCAGTTGCTCCCACGCGCGATCGAGTTGCACGAGCGCAGCACACAGCGCCCCTAGCTAGCAGGGGCGAACGGACGACCCCGAACGGCGCCGGCAGGCTGCCGCGCGCGCCCACGGACGGGCCCGACGGCCCCTCCGGACGCAATTCTTTCCGTACGTAAACCTCTGCGGAACAGGCGTTTAAGAGCGGAACTCGGGCTGCGGGTTCGACCCGGCACGCTCGTTTCCTAGTTTGCAGTCGCACTGCGCGGGCGAGTTCCTCGCCTCGCAGGTCGCGGCGCGCCGGCCCCCCCGCATCGACCCGGCCCGCCGTGCAGGTGTCGATCGTGGACTGGAGAGCTGGGGCGCGAGCCAAACCGTCGGCAGGCAGGAATGAGCCAACACAGCTGCGAAAAGCGTGAGGAACGCAGACGAAGCGCACGCCTCGTCGACGTCCCGCGCTGCCTGGGCGCCCGGCGCGCCACGTTCGCAGTGTGCTCACTCGCAGCGGGGCGCAGGGCATGAAGATCGCCTTCGTCACGCCCGAACTCGATCCGCTCGTGCGGCGCACGCCGCTGGCCGAAATCGCCGCGGCGCTGCCCAAGGCGCTGCGCGCCGCCGGGGCGGACGCACGGGTGTTCATCCCGTTCACGCAACCGATCCACTCGGCCAGCCTGCCCGACCTGCACCCGGTCGGCGTCGTCGACGTCAAGGACATCGACACCAAGACGCGCTTTGAGATCCACAAGGCGGTGGTGGGCGACGTGCCCGTCTACCTGTTCGACCATCCGCGCTTCTTCGGATCGCGGCAGCCCTACGGCGGCGACGACGGCCCCTACCCCGACAACTGGCGGCGCTACGTGCTGTTTTCGCGGGCCGTGCTCGAGAGCCTGGGCGTGCTCGACTTCGAGCCCGACGTCATCCACGGCTTCGACTGGACCTGCGGACTGCTGCCGCTCCTCCAGGAGCTCGAGTACGCACAGAAGCGGCCCGAGCACCCGGCGTCGAAGGCCGGCACCTTCCTGCAGATCCACAACCTGGCCATCCAGGGCGCCTTCGAGCGCGAGATCCTGCCGCAGCTGGGGATCCCCTACCGCGTGTTCCAGTCGACGGCCGGCATCGAGCTGAACGGCAAGGTCAACTTCCTCAAGGCCGGCGCCCAGTTCGCCACCATCCTGGGCACGCACTCGCCCGGCCACGCCGAGCGCATCCAGAAGCTCGACCGCGGCTACGGCCTCGAAGAGGTCTTCCGGCGCCGCTCGAAGGAGTTGGTCGGCATCACCAGCGGCATCGACTACAGCGCCTGGGACCCGGCGAACGATCCGATGATCGCCAAGGGCTTCTCCCACAAGGACAAGGCGCTGAACGGCAAGCAGAAGTGCAAGGCCGTGCTGCAGCAGACGCTCAAGCTCGAGAGCGGCGCGCGCACTCCGGTGGCGGCCATGATCGGCCGCTTCGACGCCGACTCGGGCGCCGAGATCCTCGCCGAGGTCCTGACCACCGTCCTCGAGCTCGGCGTCGAGGTGGTGATGATGGGCACGGGCCGCCCCGACATCCACGAGCGCCTCAAGACCATCCAGACGACCTTCTTCGGTCGCTGCCGCATCATCGAGGGCTACCAACTCAGCCTCGCCCACCAAGTGATCGCCGGTTCCGACATGCTGCTGCTGCCGGCGCACTACCACCCGGGCAATGCGCTGTGCGCGATCGGCATGCGCTACGGCCTGACTCCGATCGTGTACGCCAGCGGCGGCCTCGAAGACTACGTCACCGACCTCGAGCGCAACGCGCGCACGGGCACCGGCTTCACCTTCGCGAACTACTCCGGCGAAGGCCTGCTGGGCGCGATCGACGCGGCGCGCAAGCAGTACAAGAACCCGACGCTCTGGAAGAGCATCGTGACACGCTGCATGCGCCAGGACTTCTCGTGGAACGCCACCGCCGAGGAGTACCTCAAGGCCTACCGACGCGTGACGCGCCGCACCAAGCCCCGCTCGCAGTCAGCCTGAAGCACGTGGGCGCGCCGCGCCTAACGCTCACTCGATGCGCGCGAGCGCGTATTCGCCCGCCCCGTCGCGCGCGAAGGCCAGCGTGAGCGTCCGCGAAAGGCTGCGTGCGACGAGGCGCACTTCGTCGGGCTTGGCGAGCCCGAGTTTGAGGCCCGCGTTCTCGAAGGTCAGCGCTACACGCTCGTTTTCGAGCACGTGGCGCACCGAGCCGCGGTCCTCGACTTCGTCGAAGCGCTGCCCGCCGAACTCGAGCCGGAACAAGGGGCCGAGCACGAGGAACTCGCGCGGCAACTCGACGCGCACGTCCTGGCTGAGCAGGCCCGCCGTGCGCAGGCTCGCGAGCTGCGGTTCGGCGCGCAGGCGCACCAGCGCCTGTTCGACGCGCTCGGGCAGCGTCACCGGCGGCGCTCCGGCCTGCGTCGTGTAGCGCTGCACGCGCTCGTTCTTGTAGCGGATCGTCTCGACGCGGAAGACGGCTTCGTCGGTGAGCAGGATCGCGCGCACGGGCTCGATCAGTTGGTCGACGGTCTTGGTGACGCCGCCCCAGTCGAGCTTCACGTCGAAGCCGTCGTACTGCGTGACCGTGCGCGCGGGCAACACCGGCTGCGTGGGTTTCACGGCCAGCGTCACGTAGTCGCCCGGGTGCATGTCGACGAAGCGCAGGCACAGCACGAGCGCGGCGTTGCGCAGCGTGACGTCGCTGCGGTTGGAGACCGACACGGCGACGTCGCTGCCGAACATCGGCCGCGAGATCTCGAGGTCGAGGTAGTTGACCTCGGGGAACAGCGCCGCGAATTCGGGCCCGAGCAGGCCCTCGCAGAAGTCGAGGTCGTACAGCACGAGGTTCCACTGGCCGTCGGCGCGCCGGCGGTGGAAGTGCTCGCGGATCAGGCGCTTGCCAGCCTCGCGGTCGCCCGCGCCGAAGCGCTCGCGCGCGAGCTGCAGTTCGGGGCTGAACCAGGCCGCGCCGAGCATGCTCGCTTCGTACAGGCCGGTGATGCCGCGGCCCGCGCTGGTCTGGCGCAGGTAGGAGCGCGATGCGTACGGATCGAAGCCCGCGCGCAGGCGCTCGGACTGCTGCGGATAGCGCGTCGCCGCGAGTTCGAGGTCCTCGCGCGCGAGCGCGCTCTCGCCGCGGCGCGCGCGCCACACGCCGCGCACCACCAGCGCCGGCGCTGCGCGGTCGGGCTCGCGTGCGATGAGCTCGTCGACGAAACGTGCGAGATCGCCGCGCTCGGGCGGCAGCTCGACTCCGCCTTCGACGTGCGCGAGCGCGAGCAGCAGGTGCGCCTCGGACTCGAGCGGCGCGCGTGCGATCGCAGCGCGTGCGTGGCGCGCACAGGCTTCCCAGTCGAGCCGCGCGGCCGCCAAGTACGCCGAGTCGCGCACGAGGCACAGCTGCTCCCACTCGCTCAAGAGCGCGCGGAACACCGGCGTGGTTTCGCTGACCAGGCGCACGAGCTCCGCTTCGATCGGCCGCACGCGAGCGAGCAAATCCTCACGCGTAGCGAGCGCCTTCTGCAGCTCCGCCGTCGCCGCGTTGCGCTGTTCGATGCTGGGCGACGTGCTCAGCACGCCCGGGACGCCGATCATCACCGAATTGGCGGCCTTGAGCGCCTCGAGAACGGTGCGGTACGTCGACCAAGTCTTGTCGTGGTCGTCGAGCGCGTCGAGCTCTCCGGCGAGGCGCGTGAGCAGCTCGAGCATGCGCTGGCGCACCTCGAGCGCCTGCGGCGCGACGTGCGCGTAGTCCTGGCGTGCGAGGCGCTCGACGTAGTCGCGCACCGAACGCGCGTCGCTCGCCGCGGCGTCGAGCTCGCGCAGCACCGCCAAGGTGCGGTCGATGTCGTACACCGGCGCCGCGCTCGGCGAGGCCGGCGTCGCGGCGGCGACCGCGCGTTCCAGCGCCTGCGCCGCGGGAGCGAGTTCGGCTTGCGCCTGCGCAGCGCGCTCGGCGTGGCCGGCGCTGCGCATCGCGCGCCACGCGGTGAAGCCCACGACGACCGCGAACATCAGCGCCAACGCGATCCCGAAGGCCCAGGCCACGACCCGGCTCTTGTCCGCAGTCGGCGAGGCGGGAGAGGTGCTCAACTCGGGCATGGTAGCGCTGGCTTGCGCCAGCCCGGCTTTGTCGTGGCGCGCGCTCGGCGCCGTACGATGCGCAGCATGGGCTCAATTCCCGCAGGCGCGGCCGCACGGCGGCAAGTCGGCATCGATCTGGGTGGAACTTCGATCAAGGCCGGTGTGGTAACGGACTCCGGCGCCGTCGTAACGGAGGACAACTTCGACCCCGGCTTCGCGCGCGGCCCGCAGGCCGTACTCGACACCCTCGCGGACATCTTCAAGCAGCTGGGCGGCGGTGAGCAACTCGGCATCGGTGTGCCGGGCCTGCTCGATCGCGCGCGCGGCCACTTGATCGCGAGCCCGAACCTGCCCGGTTTCGTCGACCTGGGCGTGAAGCACGAGCTCGCGCGGCGCGTAGGCCTCCCGCCTGAGCGTGTGCACGTCGAAAACGACGCCAACGCGGCCGCGGTCGGCGAGCTGTGGCTCGGCGCGGGCCGCGGAGCGCGCGACGCGCTGATGGTCACGCTCGGCACCGGGATCGGCGGCGGATTGATCCTGAACGGCGAGCTCTACGCGGGAAGCGGCATGGCCGGCGAGGTCGGGCACGTGGTGGTCGATCCGCACGGACCGCCGTGTGGCTGCGGCAAACGCGGCTGCGTCGAAACACTCGCTTCGGCCACCGCGGCGCGGCGGCGCGCGCTCGCGGCCCAGCTTCCGCCGGACAAACCGGGCGATCTGCCAACGCTGACGGCGCGGGCGCGCTCGGGCTCGCTCGCCGAACTTTCGCTGCTGCGCGAAATCGGCCGTGATCTGGGCCGCGGGCTAGGTCCGGTGGTCTGCCTGCTCGACCTCAGTACGGTCGTCTTCGGCGGTGGTTTCTTCGCCGCGCTCGACCTGCTCGAACCGGGCATCCGCGAGGGCCTCGACGAGCGCAGCTACTCCGGCCGCGGGCCGCACGTGCGGCTGCTGCAGGCGACGCTCGGCCCCTCCGCCGGCTGGATCGGCGCGGCGCGCGTCGCGCTGCTCGCGCATCGCTAACCTCTGCGCCCCCATGGATCGCTCAAGTCCCGCCGTGTCCGTCCGCGCCCTGTCGAAGGTCTACGGCCGCGGCCTGTTCGGTGGCGGCGGCTTTCGCGCCGTCGATGAACTCACGCTCGAAGTCGGCCGCGGCCAGGTGTTCGGACTGCTCGGGCCCAACGGCGCCGGCAAGACGACGCTGGTGAAGATGCTGCTCGGCCTTGCGCGGCCGACGAGCGGCGACGCGCGGCTGCTCGGCGCGCCGGTCGGCGACGCGCTGGTGCGACGCAAGGTCGGCTATCTGCCCGAGGGCCACCGCTTCCCGCCGTACCTGACGGGCGTGCAGATGCTCAACCTGTTCGGCGAGATGTGCGGCTGCGAGCGCGACAAGCTCGCGCGGCGCGTGCCCGAGGTGCTCGAGCTTGTCGGCATGCGCGACGCGGCCAAGCGCAAGCTGCGCGAGTTCTCCAAGGGCATGACGCAGCGCATGGGCCTGGCGCAGGCGCTGATCCACGAGCCCGAGCTGATCATCCTCGACGAGCCCACCGACGGCGTCGACCCGGTCGGTCGCGCGGCCGTGCGGCAGATCGTGCAGGGCCTCAAGGAACGCGGCGTCACCGTGTTCATCAACTCGCACCTCTTGCAGGAGGTCGAGCTGATCTGCGACCGCGTCGTGATCATGGTCAAGGGCAAGCTCGTGCGCGAAGGCGCGATCGAAGACCTGACGCCGCGCAACGGACGCTATCGCTTCGAGCTCGGCAGCGTGCCGGCAAACCTGCGCGTGCTGCTCGGCGACCTGGGCGCCGGGTTCGAAGCGCACGAGCGCGGTTTCGAGCTGCAGCTCAGCGACACCGAACTCGATCGCTGCGTCGATCTGCTGCGCACTGCGGGCGTTTCGATCCGCGGCATCCTCGCGCGACGACTCAACCTCGAGCAGGCTTTCATCCAGCTTGTGAAGGCGCAGCAACAGGGAGGCGCGCAGTGAACGGCCCGATCGTGCGAGCGCTGCTGCGCGACGCGTACTACCAGGTCGTCGACAACCTCGGCTTCCGCATTCTGCTGGTGCTGTTCCTGCTGCCGGGACTCTTCTTCCTGGCTGTCAGCTTCCGGACGGACGGGATCTGGATCGTCGGAACTTGGCAGCTCGATCCGGATTGGCTCAGCCGCGGAGGCGGCGCGCCGCCGACGACCGCCGCACTCGAGCAGCGCCTGCAGGGCCAGCTGGACGGCATCGTCGACAACGTGCTCCTGACCTTCGACCTGTTCGCGAGCGTGTTCGCCATCGCAGCCGTGTCGTTCTTCGTGCCGCAGATGCTCGAACGCGGCGGCGCCGACGTCGTGTTCAGCAAACCCGTCTCGCGCTTGGCGCTGTACCTCTCGCGCTACGTCGCGGGCCTGGCGTTTGTCAGCTTGCTCGCGGTGGTGTTGATCGGCGGCGTGTTCTCCGGGCTGTGGCTCGCGTCGGGCTACTTTCAACCGCGGCTGATCTGGGTGATCCCTGCGCTGGTGTACGGGTTCGCCAGCCTGCACGCCATTTCGTGTTTGTTCGGCGTGCTCACGCGCAGCTCGATCGCTGCGATCCTGCTCACCGTCGTGTTCATGCCCATCAACTACGGGCTGCACAATGCGTTCGAGAGTCGCGCCGTGGAGCAGCATGTCGCCGAGGCGACCGACAAGCCGGCGCCGCCCGCGAGCGCGGCCAGCGCCACGATCGCCGTGTTGCTCGACGCCTACCACCTCGTGGGCCCAAAGAACGGCGACGGCTCGCGTATCGCGAAGGCGCTGCGCGAGCGCTTGGACTACGTGGCGCCGGAGTTCGTCGACGACGACCTCGGACTGACGATCGCCGCAGCGCCCGAGGGCTTCCAACGTGAACCGCGCTCGGCGCTGCGCCAAGACGGGCTGACGTGGCTCGCGCCGCACCCGGACGGCGGCGGCGAAGCGAGCTGGCGCATCAAGGTGGAGAGCGTCGAACGCGCCGGCGAATTGACAGCGCTCACCAAGACGTTGCGCAAAGAGCTCGGCGTGGACTCCAAGCCGACGATCATCGGCAAGATCTCCGGACGGCGTTTCGAATGGACGGAGCAGCGCGGCCAGGAGTCGCGCCTGCGCAGGCGCTGGTTGCTGCAGATCAAGGACGAGCTGCTCACCATCGACTACGACGCCGAGGCCGCTTGGGCCGTGCGGGAAGACAGCGAACGCGCCGCGCGGGCCTTCACGAGCAGTTGGTCGCTCGAGGGCGACGCGCAGCGGCGCGCGAAGTCGGCCTCCTACGACGACCTGTTCGCCTGGGACGCGTCCTGGCGCTTCAACTCGGTGCTCTCGATCCTGACGACGCTGCTGTTCATCGCGCTGACGCTCGCGCTCGGCTGGTGGAAGCTGTCGAGGATCGACTTCTAGGCGTGGAGGCCGCCGTTCTCGAACAGCTGCGCGCCGTACTCGGCGACGCAGGCGTGATCAGCGATCCGACGCGCCTCTCCGCGTACGAGTGCGACGGCCTCGCGCTGTTGCAACAGCGCCCCGCGGTGGTTGTGTTGCCGCGCACGACCGAGCAGTGCGCGCGCGCCATGGCGGTGCTGCACAAGGCCGGCATTCCCGTCGTCGGGCGCGGCGCGGGCACCGGCCTGTCGGGCGGCGCGACGCCGGTCCAAGGCGGCGCGATCGTGGGCCTCGCGCGCATGCGCGACATCGTCGGCATCGATGTCGAGAACCGCACCGCGCGTGTGCAGGCGGGCCTGGTGAACGTGGATCTGAGCTTCGCGGCCGAAAAACACGGCTTGTTCTACGCGCCCGATCCGTCGAGCCAGCACGCCTGCACGATCGGCGGCAATATCGGCGAGAACTCCGGCGGCCCGCACTGCTTCAAGTACGGCTCGACGAACCGCCACGTGCTCGGACTCGTGATCGTGCGCCACGACGGCAGCGTGCTCGACCTGTCGCAGCCGCGCGTCGATCCGCTCGGTTACGACCTCGTCGGCCTGTTCGTCGGCAGCGAGGGCATGTTCGGCATCGCCACCGAGATCGTCGTGCGCCTGATGCCGATCCAACCCGTGGTCGAGACGGTGCTCGCGGTGTTCAAGGACCTCGACGGCGCCTGCGACTCGGTGAGCGAGGTGATCGCCGCCGGACACGAGCCGGTCGCGCTCGAGATCCTCGACCGACTCACGATCGAAGCCGTCGAAGCGAGCATCTTTGCCGCGGGTTATCCCAAGGACGCGGAGGCGGTGCTCTTGATCGAGTGCGAGGGCAGCGAGAGCGAAGTCGGCGCGAGCCTCGACGAGATCCTCGCCGTCGTGCGCCGACGCGGCGCGATCGACGTGCGGCGCGCGCGCAGCGCGTACGAACGCAAGAAACTGTGGGCGGGCCGGAAGGGCGCGTTCGGCGCCATGGGCCGCATCGCGCCCGACTTGTACGTCGCGGACGTGGTCGTGCCGCGCACGAAACTGCGCGAGCTGGTGCTCGGAACCACGCGCATCGCGCACGAGCACGGCCTCAAACTCTCCAACGTGTTCCACGCCGGCGACGGCAACCTGCATCCCAACATCAGCTATGACCGACGCGACCCCGATCAGGTACGGCGCGTGCTCGCAGCCGGCGACGAGATCATGGAGCTGGTGGTGAAGGCCGGCGGATCGCTGACCGGCGAGCACGGCGTGGGCCTCGAAAAACAAGCCGCGATGACGCAGGTGTTCGATGAGGCGAGCCTGCGCACGATGTGCACGGTGCGCGCGGCCTGGGACCCGCAGCAGCAGCTCAATCCCGGAAAACTGATCCCCGTGCACGCCTGCCGCGAGATGCGCGGCGCGCAGAGGCCGCAGGCGTGAACATGACGCACATCGAAAGCGCGCTGGCGCAGATCGTCGGCCGCGCGCAGGTGCTCTCGCAGCGGCCGCGCTTCGACCTCGACGCACTGCCGTGCGCTGCGCCGGGCAACGTCGACGAAGTCAGCGCGCTGCTCAAGCTCGCCACACGCGACAAGTTGCGCGTCGTGCCGCTCGGCTCGGGCTCGAAGCTGGGTTGGTGCAACGCGCCCGAACGCGTCGATTTCCTGCTGACGACGCGGCGCCTCGTCGGCGCGGTCTCGCACGAGCCCGCCGACGGAACGATTGCAGTGCGCGCGGGCGAGAGCATTGCCGAACTCGCCGCGCGCGTCGAACGCGGCGGACACCGCTTCACGCCCGACGTTCCCCATCCCGCGAACTCCACCATCGGCGGCGTCGTGGCCGCTGGCCAATCCGGTTTGGATCGACTGCGCTTCGGACCCGTGCAGCACCACGTGCTGGGCGTCGAGGCCGTGCTCGCAGATGGAACCATCACGCGCAGCGGCGGCCGCCTGGTAAAGAACGTCACCGGCTTCGACCTGCACCGCCTCTACGCGGGTTCGCACGGAACGTTGTGCGTGCTCACCGAGGTCGCGCTGCGCCTGTTCCCGGCGCCGGAGCACGAGGTGCTCTTCATGGTGCGCGGCGTGGACCTCGCGCGCGCACTCGAACGCGCTCGCGCCGCCTTCGCGTTGCCGGTGCGACACGTCTCGGTCGTGCTCGCCAGCGTCGATTCGCCGCCCGCCGGCGAGAGTTGGATCGTGCTCGCACGCCTGTTCGGCAAGCGCGCAGCGGTCGCGGCGGAACAGGAGGCGCTGGCGCAGTGCTGGAAGACGCCGACCTTCAAGGAAGGGCGCGAAGCGGCCGAGTTTTCCGCGCAGTTTCGCGATTCGACGAGCTTCGTCGGCACGGAGCGAGCGTCGCTGTCGGTCACAGCGGAGCCTTCGCGCGCGCCAGCGCTCGTCGTCGAACTCTTGCACGAGCTCGACAAATGTTCGCTCGAACGCCGCCTCATGTTCCAGCCCTTCGAAGCGCGCCTGGACATCGGCTTGCCGAGCGCCATGGAACCCGCGCAACTCGCCGACTTCGCGCGCGTCGCGCGCAGCATCGCCGTGCGCCACGGCGGCGCGCTGCACGTGCGCAATGCGCCGCTCGCGGCGCTCGCCGGTCTCGATCCGTTCGGCGACGATGTCGCGGGCCTGGAGTTGATGCGCGAGCTGCGCGCCAAGCTCGACCCCGGCGGCGTGTTCGCGCGCGGCCGCTTCGTCGGAGGCCTGTGATGGAATCGAACGCGCTGGTCGACTACGTCAAGAGCCTCGACTGCATCCACTGCGGCCTGTGCCTGCGCACGTGCCCGACGTACCAACTCACAGGCGTGGAGTCCTCGAGCCCACGCGGCCGCATCTACCTGATGCGCGCCGTCGCCGAGGGCGCGCTCGACGCGCGCGACGCGCAGTACCGCGAGGAGCTCGACTTCTGCCTCGTGTGCCGCCACTGCGAAAGCGTGTGCCCGGCCGGCGTGCGCTTTGGCGAGATGATGGAAACCGCGCGCGCCGGCGCCGAGTCGGTCGCGCCGCGCGGCGGACTCGAGCGTTTCGCGCGCTGGATCGGCTTTGGCGTCGTGCTGCCCAGCCGCTTCTGGCTGTCGCTGTCGATCGGCGCGTTGCGCTTCGCGCAGCGCACAGGCCTGTTGAAGCTCGTCGCGAACTTCGCGGGCGCGCGCAAGGCGGGTCTCCTCAGCCTCGCCGAAGCTCCGCCGGCGAGCGAACGCCGCCTGCTTCCCGAACGCACGCCCGCGCGCGGCCCCGAACGCGGCGAGGTGAGTGTGCTGGAAGGCTGCGTGATGCCCGAGCTGTACGGCCGCGTGAACCGCGCCACGGTCGCAGTGCTCGCGGATCTGGGCTTCGCGAGCCGCACCGCGCGCGGTCACGTGTGCTGCGGCGCCCTGCACGCGCACAACGGCGAGCTCGAGGGCGCACGCGAGCTCGCGCGCGGCACGATCGAACGCTTCGAGGCGCTCGGCGACACGCCGATCGTGGTGAACAGCGCGGGCTGCGGCGCGCACATGAAGGCCTACGGCCACTTGCTCGAACACGACGCGGCTTGGAAGGAGCGCGCGCAGCGCTTCGCCAAGCGCGTGGTCGACTTCAGCGAGTTCGTGGCCGCGAAGGCGCCGGCGGACTGGACGCCGGACGCCGGCGGCGCGGGTTGGGGCAAGCTCGCCTACGACGATCCGTGCCACCTGTGCCACGGCCAGCAGATCCGCGCGCAGCCGCGCAGCCTGCTCGAGCGCGTGCGCGGCGCCCAGCGTGTCGAGATGAACAACGCCGAGTCGTGCTGCGGTTCGGCGGGCATCTACTCCGTGCTGCGGCCGGCCGACAGCCAGGCGGTGTTCGACGCCAAGGCGCGCGACTTCGCTGCTTGCGGCGCGGACACGCTCGTCACGGCCAATCCCGGCTGCCAGATGCAGTGGGACGCCGGTTTGCGGCGCGCGGGCTCGAAGGCGCGCGTCGTGCACATCGCCGAAGTGCTCGCCGCTCGGCCGCGCACCTGAAGCGCGACGACGCGTTGGCGCCTTCAGCGGATTGAGCCGCGGAAGCTCGATCGCAATGGCGCCGCCCAAGCGGATGACAGCGCGTCCGGGCGCCGCGAGGCATTTCGTCAGCGGCTCTTAGAGCACGACGGCCGTGCCGCTCGCGCTGACCATCAACATGCCGTTGTTCGCGCCGAGCACCTCGAAGTCGAGGTCGACGCCGACCACGGCGTTGGCGCCGAGGTCGCTCGCGCGCGCGCGCAACTCCTCCAGTGCGATCTCTCTCGCGCGCGCCAGCTCGCGCTCGTAGGTGCCCGAGCGACCGCCGACGATGTCGCGAATGCCGGCGAACAGGTCCTTGAAGACGTTGGCGCCGAGGATCGCTTCGCCGGTGACGATGCCGCGGTACTCGCGGATGGGACGGCCTTCGACGCTGGGAGTCGTGGTGAGCAGGATGTGGTTCATGGCGCCGTTTCTTGCGGCGCCGCCGCTCACTTGGTTACGAGCGCTGCGAGCAATTGTTCGACCGGCGCGATCGAGCCGGCGACGCCGCGACCAAAACGCGCGATGAGCACGCGCGGCTCGCCCGCGCTGCTGAGGTTCACGCGCACGACATCGCGGAACGTGCCGCCGGACTCGAATTGGCGTTCGTGGGCCCAGGCGCAGTCGAGCTGGCCCCAGGCGACGAGCCCGCGCTGCACGATGCGCTTGCCGCCGGACGAATCGATCACGGCCCAGTCGCCGCGCAGCTCCTCGCCGCCCTTGAAGAGCTTGTCGAGCTCGTCGCGCGCGACATCGAGCTCCAGGCGCACGATCGCGACCTCGCGCGGAGGCGCGCCGGGCGTTCCGTAGTCGACCTTGCTCCAGTCGAAGCGCGGTTTGTCCTTCGATCCTTCGTCCGACTCGGAGCTCGACTCCGCACGCGGCGGCTCGGGCGCGAGGTCCGCGCGCTCCAAACGCAACACCGTGTCGCCGCGCACAAGCTCCTGCGCTTCAACGGGCCGCAATCCAAAGGGCAGCTCGCGCGGCTCGAACCACGCTTCGAAGGCGGCCTGCGGCTCGCTCGAACGCGGCGCCTCGCGCAGCGTCCAAACGAGCGCGCCGGCGAGCACGGCGAACCCCAGCGCGCCCAGCAGCACGCCGCGGGTCGTCTCGTGCGCAGCCGACGCCGCAATCACCGGTTCGGTCCCACGTGGAACGACTTGAGCAACTCGGCGACGTCCGCCGGGTCGACCGGCCCGCCATCGCCGACCGCGGTGTACTGCAAGATCAACGCGCCCGCGGCGCCGTCGCGCGTGAGGTCGAGGAACAGGATGCGTTGGCGGCTCGCGAGTTCGATCGCGTCGCCAAGCGAAGGCTCCTCTTCCTTTCCCTGCTCGGTTTGCGCCGCAGGATCCTTGGCCGCGGAGGGCTCGAAGGTCTGGAAGCGCATCCACGGCAGAGTGCGGCCCTGGATCTCGACCTCGCCGTGTTCGAGCCCGTGCACGCCGATCGGGCCGAACTGCTGCTTCGCGTCCGGACCGAGTTCTCCCGTGCGGATCGCCTCGCGGCGCACCAGCGACGCCTCGGGCTCGAGCAACTGGAACTGCGCCTGCACGGCCTCACCGTCGGTGCTCTGCAGCATCCACGCGTCGTCGATGCCGGGCATCATGCCCGCGAAGGCGCCGATGCCGATGAGGGTGTAGCCCTCCGGCAACGCATCGAACGGCAGCTCCTGCGCGAGCGAGGCCGACTGCTTGTCGACGTCCATCGCCTCCTGCGCCTTCTTGAAGATCAGGAAGGCCAGCACGCCGCCCAGGACCAACGCAAGCAAACAACCGCCGCCGCAGAACCAGGCCCACTTGGGCACGCGGCTCTTGGGCTTGGGTGCTTCGTTCGCTTCAGTGCCCCAATCGACTTCGGACATGATCGTTCTCCTCCGAGCGCGCTTGGCGCGCTCTCAAGCCTTCCAGTCGTAGAAGCCCTTGCCCGACTTCTTGCCGAGCTCCCCGCGCGCCACTTTGTCGCGCAGGATTTGGGGCGGTGCGAAACGCGGACCGATCTCGCGCGCGAGGTGCTCGGCGATGGCGAGGCGCACGTCGAGACCGACCAGGTCGGTGAGTTTGAGCGGCCCCATGGGGAAGCCGTAGCCCAGCGTCATGGCCTTGTCGATGTCCTCGGCGCTCGCCACGCCGGACTCGCACATGCGCATGGCTTCGAGCCCGATCACCAGGCCCAGGCGGCTCGAGGCGAATCCGGGCGAGTCCTTGACGTCGATGCCGTCTTTGCCGATGCGCGCGCTCAGCGCGAGCGCAAGGCGCGCCGCCTCTTCGCTGGTCTGCTCGGCGCGCACGACTTCGACGAGCTTCATGATGTGCACGGGGTTGAAGAAGTGCATGCCGACCACGCGCGCCGGCTGCCTGCAAGCCGCGGCGATCTTCGTGATCGGCAGCGACGACGTGTTGGTCGCGAGCAGCACCTCGGGAGCGCACACCGCGTCGAGCGTGGTGAAGATGCGCTGCTTGAGCTCGAGCTTCTCGGGCACGGCCTCGATCACCACGTCGGCCGCGCGGGCGGCGCCCTCGAGGTCGCCCGAGCCGCGCAAGTTGGCGAGCGCCGCGTCGCGCGCCTGCGCCGTGACCTTTTGTTTCTCGACGCCAGCGTCGAGGTTCTTCTTCACGGCGGCGAGGCCCTTTTCGAGCGCCGCCGCGTCGAGGTCGACGAGCGTCGTCGCGATGCCGGCGAGCGCCAGGGCGTGCGCGATGCCGTGGCCCATGGTTCCCGCGCCCACGACGGCGGCGGTGGAGATCTGTTCAGCGGTCTTCATCGATGGAGGAGCACAGGAGTGTGGAGAAGCGAACGCGCGGCGAAGTTTCGCGCGGCGTTCGAGATGGCGTCTTCAGGGCGTGAGCACGATCTTGCCGGCGACCTGGCGCGACTCGAGCAGTTCGTGGGCCTCGCGCGCCTGCGCGAGCGGCAACACGCGGTCGACCACCGGGCGGTAGCGGCCCGCGGCGACGTGCTCGAAGATCGTCGGCAGCGCGCTGCGCGGCCCCATCGTCGAGCCGAGCACGGAGAGGTTCTTGATGAACATGTGCGGCAAGAGCAACGAGACCTTCGGACCGGTCGTACCGCCGCAGGTCACGAGGCGTCCCAAGCGCGCCAGGCAGCGCATCGAGAGGTCCCAGGTCGCCGGGCCGACGTGTTCGAACACGACCTCGCAGCCGCGGCCGGCGGTGAGCTTCTTGACCTCTTTGTCCCAGCCTTCGCGCGAGTGGTCGAGCGCCGCATCGGCGCCGAGCGAACGCACCAGCTCGAGCTTGCGCTCGCTGCCGGCGGTCGCGATCACGCGCGCGCCGAGCGACTTGGCGATCTGGATGCCGGCCGAGCCGACGCCGCTCGCGCCGCCGAGCACGAGCACCGTCTCGCCGGCCTGCAACTTCGCGCGGCTGACGAGCATCCCCCACGCCGTCAGGAACACCAGCGGAACAGCCGCCGCTTGAACTGGATCGACGCCGGCGGGCAGCGGGAAGACGTACTTGGCCGGCAACACGAAGTACTCGGCGTGGAACCCGTCGCCGTGTTCGCCGCGGATCGAGTAGTCGGGCGCGAGGTGGTCGTCGCCGCGCAGGTCCTCGGGGCTGAGCCCGGAGCTGTAGCCGGGCTCGAGCACCACGCGCTGCCCGACGCGCAGGCCGCTGACGCCCGCGCCGAGCTCCGCGATCTCGCCGACGCCGTCGCAGCCCAGCGTGCGCGGGAAAGCCACGGGAAAACCGGGCATTCCGCGGCGCACCCACAGGTCGAGGTGGTTGATCGACGCGGCGAGCACCTTGACGAGCACTTCGCCCGCAGCGGGGCTCGGGCGCGCCACCTCGTCGATGGCGAGCACCTCGGGACCGCCGTGGGCGTGGATGCGCAGCGCCTTCATCGACTCACGCGCCCTCGAAGCTCGGCAGGCGCTTCTCGACGTAGGCGGCGATGCCCTCGCGCGCGTCGGAGGAGGCGAACAACTTCGCCTGCAGCTCGCGCTCGAGCGCGAGGCCCGCATCGAGCGGCAGGTCCACGCCGCCGTGCACCGCGGCCTTGATGTGGCCGACGCTCAGCGCGGCTTTGCCCGGCGTCGTGAAGCTCGCGGCGAACTCGCCGAGCGCCGTCATGAAGCTCGCATCGTCGCTCTCGCCGCGCACGTGGGTCACGACGCCGAGCTTCTCGGCTTCGTCGTAGTCGAAGGTGCGGCCGCTGACCATCAGCTCGATCGCGCGCGCGCGGCCGACGAGGCGCGCGAGGCGCTGCGTTCCGCCCGTGCCGGGCAACACGCCGAGGTTCACTTCCGGCAAGCCGCACTTGCCCGAGCCGCGGCGCGCCACGCGCAGGTCGCAGGCCAGCGCGATCTCGAGCCCGCCGCCGACGCAGTGGCCCGAGAGCGCGGCGATGACCAGCTTGGGCGTGCGCTCGAGGCGCTGCAGCGTCTCGTTGGCGTGCAGGCAGAAGTAGTACTTCTTCGAGGGCGTGAGGCTATTGAGGTAGTTGATGTCCGCGCCCGCGCAGAAGAACTTCTCGCCCGCTCCCGCGATCACGATCACCTGCACGGCGTCGTCGAAGCGCGCGCGCACAATCGCCGCGTCGAGGTCGCTCATCATCTCGAACGAGTAGCCGTTGGCCGGCGGGTTCGTGAGCGTGATCAGCGCCAGTCCGCTGCCTGCGGCGTAGCGGACCTTGCCGTTGGGGAGCGCTTCCGACGAGCGCGACAGTTCGAGCAGTTGGGCCGTCATGGGGGCGACAATTGTTGCGGCGCGCGGACGCTTTTGCACGCCGCGCGTCGCCCGCGGCCGCTACTTGAGCGCGATCTCGACCGTCGAACCGCCGCTGTGCTCCGCCATGCGCCGCCAGTGCTCGCGCAGGGCCTTGGGAGCGTCGGCGAGCACCACGTCGAGCACCAGACCGCGCAGGCGCGTGCGCTCCTCGAACAGGCTGGCGATCAGTTCCATGTTCCAGCGTTGACCGCCGCTGGGCGCGCCGTCGCTGAGCACGATCAGCGTGTCGAGCTCGGGATCGGCGAGCGCGAACTCGAGCGCGCCCCAGAAGTCTCCCGTGCCGCGGTCGACGCGTTTGGTGAAGAACTCCAGCGCTTCCGCGATGGCCTTGGGCGCCGCCGGCGTCAGGCGTTCTTTCCAGGCCACGGGCCGCGCGGTGTAGACGATCACGTTGAAGCGCGTCTGCGGCGAGAGCGAACGCAAAGCGCGCGCGAGTTCCTCGTCAACCAGTTCCTTGCGCGTGCGACCGTCGGCGCGCTTCTCCCACATCGAACCCGACAGGTCGATCAAGAACGCCACGCGCTCGGAGTGAATCGGCAAGCCGGCGAACGCACTCGTCGAACCGGCCTCGTCGCTCGAACGCTCGGCGCGTTCGGGCGCAGCGATGGGACCGTCGGCGAGCGCGTCGACCCACTGTTTCCAAGGCCGCGGATCGAGGCGGTGCGACAGCCCCGAGAGCGCGCGCAGATGGCCGGCGAGCAGCCACTTGCCGCGCAGCGACTCCTCGCGTTCGAGCGCAGCGACGAGCTGCTGCGCCGCGGACTTCGTCGCGTGCGCCGCGAAACTGCGGTAGGCGTTGGCGCGCACACCGAAGTTCGCGTCCGCGGCGAGCGCGGCGAGCAGGTCGAGCGACTCCGAGGCCGTGGGCGCGCCGAGCGCGATGGCCGCGGCCGCACGCGCGGGCGCGGACTTCGACGCCTTCCAGGTCTCCATGTCCTTGCGGCGCGGCGCGCCGAGGAAGGCCTGCTGCGCGACGATCAACGCGGCCTGCGTCTCGAGCTCCTTCTCGCGGCCGATCTGCGCCGCCAGCGCCGCCTCGAGCGCGCTCGCTTCGATCATGTCCGTCTTCCACGCGTCGACGTACTTCTGCGCGCGCACGAGCCGCTCGACGGACCACGCCGCCGCGCGCCGCACGCCCGCCTCGCGGTCGGCGAGGGCCTGCGCGAACACGTCGGCCGGCGGCGCGCTCGTGGCGCGGCCGAAGGACTCGACGACACGCTCGCGCACCAGGGCGTTCTTCGACGCCAGTCCATCCTTGCCGAGCACGAGCTTGCGCACCTCGGGCGCCGCGACGGAGACCAGCTGCAGCTGCGCTTCGTCGGCCACCTGCCCGTCGGGATCCGCGAGCGCGGCGAGCACGCTCTTCCAGGCCTCGAGCGTGCCGATGCGCGCCAACTGCCCCACCGCGGCGCGCCGTTCGCGCGCGTCGCTCGAGCCCAGCCGCCCGCGCGCGTCCGAGAGCTCGTCCAAGCCCGCTGCCGCCAGCGGTGCGACGAAGGCGAACAGCGCGAACACCAGACAGGCCGCGCGCTTCACGGAGCGCTCTCCTGCGCGACGATGCGCGCGTCCGTCGGCGGTGCGATCGGCGCGCCGCGCTTGAACTCGAGCTCCGTCAGATCGCGGATCAGGATCGGGTCCTCGCTGCGCGGCGTGGAGCGCGCGAGCAGGTCGAAACCGTCGCCGCCGGCCGCCAAGTACGAGTTCGTGGCGATGCGGTAGCGCTTCTCGCGCTCGAGCGGCTGGCCGCCGATCTCCAGGCTCACGAAGTTGAGCTGCACGGCCGAGTGTTCACGCGACTCGCGCACGCGCACCACGCAGCCGGAGTAGTCGAGCCCCGAATGCGCCGTGCCTTCGGTGGCCGCGCGCACGATCTGCTCGAGCTCGGCGCCGCTCAGCTCCAGCAACGCGATGTTGTTGTCGAAGGGCGACATCTCGAACACCTCGCGGCGCGTGACCGGACCCGCGTCGATTTCGGCGCGCACGCCGCCGCGGTTGTGGAAGGCCACGTCGACACCGGTGCGCGCGCGCATCAGATCGCAGATCCACGAGCCGGCGCTCGTCGAGTACGGCTTGCCCCAGGTCGTGAGCGGCGCGCTGAGCTCGCCGACGACCTCGCCCATCGCGCTCTCGGCGCGCGCGGCGAGCTGCGCGCACAACGTCTCGACAAGTTCGTTGCGCTGCGCCTCGCTCGGCGCCTCGAGCAACTCGACCAGCTGCGCCTTCGCGCTGGTCACCGTCGCACTCGGGCCGTCGAGCGTCAGCTCCACGCGCCCCACCACGCTCGCCTTCGCGCCCGCCTGCACGATCAACGTGCCGCCTTCGCGCCGGCCTTCGCGCAAGAACGTGTGCGAGTGCCCGGTGACGATCAGCGGCAGCTCGGGGTGCGCACGCGCCAGCGCGAGCGCTTCGTCGACGCCGATGTGGCCCAGCGGAAGGATCCAGTCGGCGCTCGACCCCAGCTCGCGCTTGACGCGCGTGAGTTCCTGCGCGGGATCGGTGAAGTCGTACGTGCGCGCATCGGGGTGCGTGATCGACGGCGTCTCGGGCGTGACGAAACCCACGAGCGCGACGCGCAGTCCGCCGGCCTCGACGATGCGCCACGGCTCGGTCCACGCCACGCGTTCGCCGCTCGCGCGCTCGCGCAGGTTCGCGCACACCACCGGCGGCTGCACGTCGGCGAGCAGAGCACGCATGCTGTCGACGCCGTGGTCGAACTCGTGGTTGCCCAGCGCCATCGCGTCGAAGCCCACCGCCGCGAGCGCGCGCACGAATTCACGTCCCTGGTCGAGCAGCCCTTCGGGCGTGCCCTGGTGCCAATCTCCGCCGTCGAGCACGAGCACGTCGCGGCCCGCGCGCTGCTCTTCCTCGCGCACACGCTTCACGTAGGCCGCGACGCGCGGCAACCCGCCCGCGAGCGGCGGGTTGTTGCGGTCGACCCAGGTCGCGCGGCGCGGATGCACCTGGCCGTGCATGTCGTTGACGTGCAGGACGACGAGCTCCACCGGCCCCAACGGACGGGGCGGCGCGCCGGCGCAGGCGGCCAGGAGCAGCGCCGGAAGCGCGAAGAGCACGCGGCGCGCGAGGGGCGCGCGAACGAACGCACACGAGGTTGAGCGGTCCATGCGGCGCCCAGGTTACTGAGCGCGACCAAAGAGCGTTGCGCGGCAAGCCTCACGACCTCGACACAAAGCTGCGTCGCGCGCCTTTGCAGGCTTGGGTCCGCTCGGCGTCGAACGAACGTGCCCACCGACGCGCGGCGTGCGCGGCCCGACGCAGACGGGTCGTATACTGCGCGGATGAAGCACCGTTCCGCCATCGCCGACGTTTTCCTCGCCCTCGTCGCCCTGCTCACACCCGGCTGTTTCCTCTCGCGCAACTCGGTCAACGTGCCGCTGCACGCCGAGAAGCTCGCGCAGCTCACGCCCGGGCAATCCACGCAAGCCGAAGTGCTCGCCTCGCTGGGCGCGCCGATTGACGTCGTGCAATTGGGCTTCCGCACGGCGTGGCGCTACGACTACACGGTCGAGAAGCGCGCTGGCCTGACGCTGTTCATCATCACGATGATCAACACCGACGTGCAGCAGGACCGCCTGTGGCTGTTCTTCGACGAGAAGGGCGTGCTGGCCGCCGCGGGCTCGACGATCGACGCCGACAAGGCCGTGTACGAGCTGCCCTGGACGAACGAGCACGCGCAGCAGTGAAGCAGCGTTTCGTGCCGGCGGTCGCGCTCGCGGCCGCGCTGTTCACGGCGCCCGCCTGCGTGCGGCTGCGCTTCGAGCAGACCAACCTGCAGCGGCCTTTGCCGCGCGCGGTGCAGGAGCGCGTCGCTCCGGGCATGGCGCTCGCGGAGTGCCTCGAGCTGCTCGGCGCGCCCAACGTGGTGTGGGAGCAACCCGACGGCAAACTCGCGCTCGCCTACGCCTGGTCGCACTCCTTCGGCTGGGGCTTCGCCGCCAGCGTGGACGTCGCGCGCAACGCCAACGCGTCGTTCGACTTCGACGACTTGAGCGAAGACGTGTACGGCGTCGCGCTGTTCTTCGACCGCGACTGGAAGCTCGTCGAGAGCCAGCGCGGCCGCCTGCGCGAGCTCACGGACCTGCGCGCGCGGCGTCGACCCAACATCTTCTTTCCGGGCGCGAACCCGAGCACCCCACCGCAGTGAGTCACGAACAGGATTACGAGCAGCTCGATCAGGCCTGGGCTGCGCTCGACGCGGGCGAGCCGGAGCGCGCCCTCGAGCTGTCGGCGGGCGTCGACGAGGCGCTGGGCGAGACCTGGATCCTGCGCGCGACGGCGGCGCTCGACCTCGACGACCTCGCGGCCGCGCAGACGGCGGCGGAGCGCGCCGCGGAGCTCGAGGACGAGGACCAGGACGCCGAGTTGCTCGCCGTGCGCGCCGAAGTGGCGCTGCGCCTGTGGCGCATCGACGAAGCGCGCGAAAAGCTCGAGCGCGCCCGCACGCTCGCGCCCAACGCTGCGCTGCTGCTCAAGCTCGCACTCGTCGCGGACCTCGACGGTGATCTGGGCAAGGCCGATCGCCTCACGCGCGAAGCGCAGCGCCTCGACCCCGGCAACGTGCCGCCTCCGCCGCGCCTTTCCGAGGGCGAGTTCGACCAAGCGCTGCACGCCGCGATCGCGAAGCTTCCCGCGGAGTTCCGCGCAGCGCTCGAACACGTGGCCGTGATCGTCGAGCCCATGCCGACGCTCGAAATCGTGGGCGACGATCCGATCCAGACGCCGCCCGACCTGCTCGGGCTCTTCACCGGGGCTTCGCGCCTGGAAACGCACGAAGAAGCGGCCGCCGAACTGCCGCCGACGATCCACCTGTTCCAACGCAACCTCGAGCGCACCTGCCTGGACCGCGCGGAGCTCGTCGAGCAGATCGAAGTCACGCTGCTGCACGAGCTGGGCCACTACCTGGGCTTCGACGAGGACGGAGTCGACGAGTTGGGCCTGGGCTGAGGCGCAACGAACAGCGCCTGGAGCCCTTCGCTCTCGGCTGGCGTGGGCTAGAATTCTCATCCTACACCGTGCGCCCCATCCGGCGCATGGCGCACCACCCCCAGCTCGCCGCCCCATTCCATCGTGATCGCCATCCTCAGCCGTTTCGCCGCGCTCCGCAGCGCCCTCCTCCTCGTTCCGGCGCTGGCTGGATTCGCCGCGCCCCGCGCGCAAGCCGACGTGCTCGTCACCACCACGAGCAAGGACGCGACGCTCTTCAACGACACCGTCGGCAACCGCGCCAACGGCGGCAATTTCTCGTTCTACGCCGGGCGCGCCGGCACGAACACCAGCTGGCCGGTGCGCCGCGGCTTGGTCGCCTTCGACCTCACCTCGATCCCCGCGGGCTCGACGGTCACCAACGTGCAGCTGCGGCTCTACATGTCGCAGACGGTCGTCGGCGCGAAGACCTTCGACCTCCGGCGCGTCACGACCGGCTGGAACGAAGGCACGACCGTCGGCTTCAGCGGCAACGGCGGCGTCGCGGTGAGCGGCGACGTGACCTGGCGTCACACGTTCTGGAACAACCAGTTCTGGGCCACGCCCGGCGGCGACTTCGTCTCCACGGTGAGCGCGAGCGCGAGCGTCAACGCCGTCGGCTACTACACCTGGGGCTCGACGGCCGCGATGGTCGCCGACGTGCAGAGCTGGGTGAACAACCCTTCCAGCTCGCACGGTTGGATCTTGATCGGCCCCGAGAGTTCCTCCGGCGGCAAGTCGGCCAAGCAGTTCGAGGCGCGCGAGAGCTCGGCGCAGTTCCGACCGCAGCTGACGGTGACCTACACGCCGCCGCCGCCCCCGCCGGTGTCAATCTACTGCACCTCGAAGGTGAACAGCCTCGGCTGCACGCCGTCGATCGGGTTCAGCGGGCTGCCCGACTCGAACGCCGGCTCCGGCTTCCTGATCACCGCGACGAACGTGCTCAACAACAAGGCCGGCCTCCTGTACTACGGCACCGGCGGCGCAGCAGCACTCTCGTTCCAGGGCGGCTTTCTATGCGTGAAGGCGCCGACGATGCGCACGCCGTCGCAGGTCTCGGGCGGCGCGCCGAGCCCCGCAAACGACTGCTCAGGCGCGTACTCGATCGACTTCAACACGCGCATCGCCTCCGGCGTCGATCCGGCGCTCGTGACCGGCGCTTCGTTCTGGGCGCAGTACTGGTCGCGCGACCCCAACGGCACGTTCACGACCAACCTCACCAACGCGGTGACGGGCACGATCCAACCCTGAGTTCAGCTGCGCCCCAAGTCACACCCAGGGGCGCCGTCGTGAGTCGAGCCGCGCGGCGGCGCCGCCGTGCGGCTCAACGCACCAGCGAGGGATAGTTCGCGTCGAGCCACGCGGCCAGTTGCGCATAGGCGAGCTGCGCCGTTGGCGCGAGGCCCGCCGTTCCCCCGGCGAGCAGGTTGTTGAGTTCGAACCAGTCCGGCGTGGGCGTCGGCGGCGTGGTGTTCGTGTTGAGCGGTCCGCCTTGCGTGAGGTCATAGAACTCCTCGTGCAACGTCACCGCGCCCGTCGCCCCGACGCGATCCCACATGCGCAACAGCTTGAAAAGCCCGTCGCTCACCGCTTGGTTGTGGAAGCTGCCGTAGTAGTTCTGCGGCGGGCCCGCGCTGCGCGAACGCGGCGTGAAGTTCGGAAAGAAGCCTTCGGTGTAGACCAGCGTGCGTGGTGTGGGGTGCGGCGCGCCGGACAAGTACGGCACGAGCGAGACCGACTCGGGCGTGCTCGCAGCGACGCCGCCGAGTTGCGCGACCGTGGCGAACAGGTCCGTGCTCGCCACCAGCGCCGGATGGAACGTTCCGCGCAGCGCGGGCGGCGTGAGCGGTGAACGCACGATCAACGGCACCTGGACGCCGCCTTGGTACAGGCTGCCTTTGCCGCGCGTTGGATCGAACGGCGGCGCGACGGCGTTGCCGTCGGTGCCGTTGTCCGCGGTAAGGATCACCGTAGTGGCGCCGGAATCGATCGCGCACAACAGCCGGGCGAGCTGCTCATCGACGACGCTGAGCATGCAACGCGCCAACTCCGGGCTGCTCTGGGGCGGGTAGAGCAGGCACGGCGAGGGCGCTGTCGGCGGCGGCGCGCAGTCCGCAGTCGAGAGCTGCGGCGGTGTGACGTGATAGGGAAAGTGCGGCGAGTTGTAGGCGACGTAGAGGAACCACGGCTCGGGCAAGGTGTGGATCAACGTCAACGCGTCGTCCGTGGTGTCCGCAGTCGCGTAGTGCTGCACCGGCGGCGTCAGCCGCTCCACTTCGCAGGGCAACGCGCCGGGGCCGCAGGGCGACGAGCCCGGGACGATCGTGGTCGCGTACACCTTGCGCCAGGCGTAGTACGAGTTCGTCCCCGGCGGCGCCGAGAGCGCTCGTTCCAGGTTGAATGGCGAGCCCGCGAAGTAGTCGAACCACGAGCCCGCCGGCGCGCCGAGCGCGTGCGCAGCGTTGGTCGCAAGCTGCACGTGGTCCACGAGGTGCCACTTGCCGACCGCCGCCGTGATGTACGGCCGCGGCCCGCGCTTGAGCGCCTCGGGAAGCAACAACTCCTCGTGCGCCAACCCGGGATTGGGGATGCCGCCCAGCGGGTTACGCCGCAGGACCGCGCCCATTCCCGTGCGCGAACCATGCCGGCCGGTGAGGATCTGCGCGCGCGAAGCTGTGCAGGTCGGGCAGGTCCAGGCGTTGGCGAAGTTGACCGACTGGCCGCTGAACGCGTCGATCGTCGGCGTGCTGGCCGGCGTGCCGGGCGCGCGGCCCAGCGAGCGGTAGTAGTCTTCGTACGCGCCGATCAGATCGACGCCGACGTCGTCGAACACGACCAGCAGCACGTTCTGGGGCGGTGCGCCCGGGACCGGCGCTTGGCTCGCCGCACGCAGCGGCGCGCACAACACAGCGGCGGCCGCTACAGCAGCGAGCCACGCAGGCGAAGTCGCGGAGAATCTCATGTTCGTTCCCAAGGGGATCAGCGCACCAGCGACGGATAGCGCTCCGACAAGCTGCGACTCAGGCGGTCGTACGCCCGTTGCGCTGCGTCGCTGAGCGGCTTGCCGCTCGCGAGCAAGTCGTTGCGCTCGAACCAATCGGGCCGCGGTCGCGGCGGCTCGACGCTCGTGTCCGGCGCGCCGCCTTCGAGCAAGTCGTAGAACTCCTCACTGCGCGTGAGGCGGTCGAGTTCGCGCTGGCTGCGCCCCACGCGCCGAATGAGCTTGAAGCGCTCGTCGCGCAGCGTTTGGTTGTGGAACGAGCACACGTAGCCCTCGGGCGGCGCTCCGCTCGCGGTGGGCTGAAAATTCGGAAAGAACCCGTCCGCGTAAGACTCACTGCGCAACGTAGGCCCGTCGCCGCGCAGCAAGTACGGAACGAGCGACACGCCGTCGAGCGCGCCCGCAAGCTCCGGCGCACGCGCCAGCTCGAGCACCGTGGCGTGCAGGTCGACCGA
>Ga0169931_10002277_pt1 | contig 31327 bp, 30 predicted proteins | sample Kivu_15m_20L_FD_129675 | JGI IMG/M metagenome (GOLD analysis project Ga0169931, IMG submission 129675) | Freshwater microbial communities from Lake Kivu, Western Province, Rwanda to study Microbial Dark Matter (Phase II) - Kivu_15m_20L... | ecosystem: Environmental > Aquatic > Freshwater > Lake...
AACCCCAACCCCAACCCCAACCCCAACCCCAGTATGTGTTTTTAAAATATTGAATTTCGATATCAGAATCAATCATCTAGAGTTTACTTTTATGCTATAAGCTATAACAAGATATAATAGGTTATATACTTACACAAAAGAGAGATGAATTTTGCTTCAGAATTTGCTCTTATCTCTAGGAACAAGCTTGCCAAAAAGCAACATCAAGGCGAGTATCAACCAGAAGCTGCCTTTTTGCAAGTAGACTAAGACAGTTAAAGTGATGACTTGAATCTGAATGTGTTCGTGGTGACTTTTTAGGGCGTAAAGGCAGCCTAGCAAGATCTAGCTGGCGGGGATCCCTATCACTGCACGAACTGTCATTCTATTCTCAATAAATACTCTAGGGTCTACTGGCCTGAAGATCTGTAAAAACAGGATCTTGATATTAAGATTTAGCTTTAAAACAATCAGGCCTTTTGGAGGTGTGAGTTTTGTTCACACGGAAACGTCCTAAACATCTAAAGATAAGAAATTCCTGTTAAGGACGATATAGTCTACATGATGTAAAGCGAACATATGGTCGAAAAGAGTCACGATGATTCGACTCTAGTCTTTTGCATCGACGCCTCAGGGAGCATGAATACCACATCCGAGATCGAAGGCAAGGTATAGCTCAAATATGGATTAAGCCAAGAGTAGATAGACATGCTCAAACAGTTCATGGAACCAGGCGATGAGGCCCAGTTTAACTACCTGCCAGGAGCCCAAAACCAGAACAAAACATTTGTTTCCCGCAAACAGTGCATTTTGAGTGCGATCTAATCGCAGCTCAACTAGATCAAAAAAGACAATCCTCATAAGAAAATAGGTTTCGTTGTGTTCAATAATGAAGTAGCTGTTGTGGGCGATAGCAAATCCTAGACTATCCATATCGTAGGAGACAAACTATATAACAAGCAGGGGATCGTTGATGCCTTGAAGGACTTCCAACTCAAAGATAGTATTGTGGAGTCCTTCGATAACCTGATTTAAAAGATCAATAAGACTGAGGCTAAAGGACAGACTTCTCTGGGTCCAGCCTTGCTGTCTGCTCTCGATATTGCTTCCAAGGGCAGTCCCGGCTCATCTGTTATTTTGTGCACTGATGGTCTTGCTAATGTAGGAGTAGGCCAGCTGTAACCTTACGATTAGGAAAAGAAGCAATTCTACATTGAGCTGGGCTAGTGGGCAAAATAAAAGAACATAACTGTGAGTATAATTACGATAAAGGGCGAGGGGTGTAAAATATAGGCTATTGGCAAATTGGCCTAAATAACTAATGGTAATATAAAGATTGTTAACCCTGAGAAGCTTTCCTAAGACTTTGCGAATGTCCTCAAAGACTAGGTCGTGGGTCTAAATGTTATGGTCAAGGTCGCATTACACAAAGCAATGACCTTTAGGAACTAGCTAGCTGATAATCTTAAGGATGATGGAAGAATTCTTCATAAACTTATAGCAAATGCTACAAAAAACACTAGAGTATCTTTTGAATACTAGATTCGCAACTAATCCGAACTAACTGATAAAAAGATAGATATCAGTAGTTTAAAGAGAATACCCTTCCAGACACAAATCGAATATACAAGCATCAAAGGAGGCAAATATTTGAGAGTTATTTCTGCCCAGATCGACGCAACAACCTCCAAGGAAGAAATGCAAAAGAAAGCTAACCTGGGTGTGGTTCACCAACGAATCACTTCGCAAACAGCAGCTTTGTACCAGGCAGGCAATTACAAATAGTCCAATCGATTTAATGCCAAATGGAAAGGCTATTTGGAGTAGAATTTCAAGTAAAAGAAGTACAGAGAACATCAAAACAAGTTCATGGCCAAAAATTAAAGACTCAACAAAGCCATCAGGCACCGACATAAGAAATCAGTTTAGAAAAAACAGGCCTTGAATGAATCCTTATCATAAGAAGAAATGGAGCTAGCGATGAACCGTTCTGATATTGAAAGCGATGAAGATCAGAGAGAGCTTGTCGACAACCTCATGGAAAGACAGATGTATTCTATCAGCAAAATACGAAGTCTCAGCAGGAGCAATAGTTCAGAGTCCAAAAGATCAATAAGTCTTGAAAAAGAGGAAAAGAAAGAAAGAGTTAGTCCAGTGCCGAAGGAGAGAAGAAAATCTATAAAGAGAGAACGCAGCAACTCGAAGAGTGTGTAAAGAAAGAGACCTTCGAGAGCTGAGCGCAAGCCGAGGAAGGCAAGCTTTGAGTCGGACGGGTCTATCTGATGCATATTGATCTCATCATTAATTCATCGTAATCTACTGAAATCTACTTTATCAAATAATGTTAAAAAGTAAAACTATATGATTATTTAAGTGATTTAAATCAATAGTTAGTTCTAAGAGCAACATTATTCAAATTAAGATGATAATATCAATAATGTTTATTGCTGTTTAGAGCTGCTCTATTTTTTCTCCTTATTTCTGCCTGTGACTTAAATTTGGCTGTATTGAAAATTTAATTATACTCCTGTCTGCTTAAAACTACCACTTACGGCTTGATTTATACATCCTAGTTTATTTATATTTTTGTTCTTAGCGCTTATAGCTTGTTTATTAGTTCCATTATTAAGGCTTTCATGCTTTAGCTAAAGCGACTTCCTGCCTCGAAGGGCAGTTCCTATCGAATTTGTCGATCTCTCTGTTGCTAGAAGAGTTTGGTGATATTGTAATAGGCTATTTTTAAAAAGTTGTTGTTGGGGTTGTTTATAATAAGATTGACTGTCTTAGACATCTACGAAAGGGCCTGATCTAGACGTGATCCGTAATGGTTGAGTTTAATCATAAGAGCAATGGCCTAAGTTATCTACTATAGGCTTTTTCCTAATTAGTTGTTGTGCTATTCGATTGCGGCTATCAGCAGGCGCACATCTATTAATGAGGGGTGGAATTTGCTTTTCAAATGCTAGTAAATGGAGAGGGCTCTAGATATTGCCGATCGTGCTTTGCTATACTCTCCCATTTTAAAGTAGCAGGTAGAGATGTCTTTGTAGATGGCTGCGATGCTAGGATTGTACTAACCGATCAAATCTTGCCTCTCATCTAAGGCTAGTTGCAGACAAGTAATGGCCTAGGCATATTTCTGGACTGTGGCTTAATGTAACCCCCAGTTCCATTTTGACGTTGTTTTTGATACTTTGATTTTTAGTATTAGCGAGGATAGGTTGGATTAGGGGAGAGTTGATTTGTTGGCGTTGAGCTGTAAGCTAGTGAGTAATTTGGTTTTAATGGAGAGGGATTATTCGAAGTAAGATATGGCTTAATTGGTGTTGCCGATGAGCATTTGAACGCTTCCCAAATCCTAAACTGCCTAAGCGTGCTCCAGACTTATCTTTTCGTATATTCCGAAAGCCAGCTACTTGTACTTGGAAGTTATTCTCAAGCAGTTTGGCAAATCACCCTTGGCTTTGTGAAACTCACTCATAATTTTATTGTAGCGATAGCTCTAGTACTGCTTCTGCTTTTTGCGCTTCTCAATCAAGTTCCAGCATTACTTGAATTTAATCAGACACTTCTGCCACTAGCAACTCTAAATTAGTTGCTTAATCTGTAAAAACAGTATTTAAACATTCAGCTAGTGTAAAATGCCCACCTATTTGATGTTGAGGGCCAGTGCTTGTTCTAGCAGCTACTGGGAGCGGGAATACATAAACTGCCTATGGGCCATAGCTGACTGGTAGATCAAAGTGTAAACTAAACAGATCTCTGATTTGTTTTATCTAAAAGCGCCATCGAAGTATGGTTCTAGGTGTTTTTCTTAGACTGAGTTGAACCAGCCTATAAGTTCTGCTTAGATTGTTACTTTTCTAGTATTTTTTTCCTCAAATTTCTTCTTTCTTTACATCTATTGTAAATTTCTTTCTATTTAATCGTATATCTGTGATGACATACTGTAGTTCCCCTCGAGGGCAACTATTTTAGCATAAATCTATGAAACTATAGTTATTCTATAGTCTCCTGAAGGAAAGTACTTACTTAGTAGTTAGCAACTGCTTTGAATGGCTTTGTGAGCTTTGGGATAGTCGTGCATGCAGGTATAGCCGATGGATATGGTAGTGTAGAGTGTGGCTAGATCGGGGTGATGGTCGGTCTTTATGGTTTTACTTATCAGCAAGGCCTTGTTTAGATATACCAGGCCATCAAAGGCTTCATTATTGACCAACAGATACTTGGCGTAAGATAAATAAAAATCAGGTACGTACTAGTTATACTCCCCCATTTACTATATAACCTTCTTCCCCAATTAAAAAGTTTCTTATATTTTTTTGTTTTTGTGGCTCATTTAAAAGTTTTTAAGGGTCAAGTAAAAGTAGGCTTATGCCAGGAATGTATGTACTTGAAGCAGAAATTATTTGTTGTAAAACTACAAATTGACTTGTTTATTTCCGTTTCTGACGATGTTGTCAGCATATACGATTAGCTTTTCATAAGCTTTATCGGTTTTTAGGCAGTTGAGGACTCTTAGATAGACTAGTTCGAGATGGATGTTGATTTTGCCCCTGTGGATGTAATTGAATGCGTTGTAGTAGTACTACAGGGCAGCTCTGGGGCAGTTGTCTCTTTCATAGTTCCAGCCCTTTTTGCTTTGAAGGTAGGCCAAAAGCAGTATATCGCTTTCTAGTTGCGTCTTATGCAGTTTGAATAGTTAGTCGTAGTATTTAACCGAGGCTTGGTACTGGTGCAAGAAGGAGCAGATGTCTCCGAACTCTTTGAGTTATTCGAAAAGTTGCAGATTGCTTTAGAGTTTGATGATGGATACGTAGTCAACAGGTTCTTTTTGTTTTTTGGTCATGTAGCGCGAGTATTACTTTTCCTCAGGTATGTAGTTAGTCATATTCTTCGTGTATATTTGCCTTGCCAAGTATCCGTATTCAACTTCTACGATTAGCTTGTTCAGTTTAGTATCGTAATATTTTTTAGTGACTAGGAAGCTGTTGAGTAGGTTGAAAAGAATATGTGAGTTTCTTTGGGAAGTGGCACTATTCTTTTTGTTTTTGTAAATATAAGCTTACTAATCTTAGTCATAGTCTTGCTGGGAGTTGTTGCCTAGAAACACGTAGCCGTTGTCGAACTACTCTTCCCTGTCACTGGGATACATGTGGATTATGAATCTGGTGTTTCCTGGTGAGTTCTTTAGGTCTTTTTAGTTAAAGCAGGCTTTGAGGAATCCTAAGTTCTAAAACATTTATCCCTCCTACAGCCACTCCACTTACTAGTCTGTGAGCTGCGACTCGTATAGGCAGATGAACTCATTCTTGTATTTTTTGGCATAGTTCTACAGCTTATACTAGTCCTTTATTTTGTAGAAAAGCAGACTCAGCGGCAGCAGAATGTTAGTGACCTGCTAAGGCTCAGTCGAGTTCAGTCTCAACACCCGATTAATAGTCATTTCGTGTTCTGGACGAGTGTAGAAACTTATGGGATCCTGCAGTAATTTCATGCCTATTCTGTTGAGGTAATTCTATTTTTTTTACTAAGAAGTGATTAGTGTGGATTAGCCTAGGAATATTTGTTCGAAGGTGCTGTAAGCCTTGACTAGTTTTTTAAAATGTTAAGTGTTATTAAAAATATATCTAACCAGATTTCTGCCTATTGCCAAACACCCATAGACTACTATTTTCGACTTTAGCATATATTTTTTCCTCAAGGAATGGTTCAACAGCAGCTAGTCTAAGCCTTTCTTTCCTTGCCAGAACTGAAGCATATTGAAGTTGAATGAAGTTATGATGACTGAGTTCTAGATACTTTAAAGCTTGCGTCGGGTATACTAGATCTGGTAGGGAATTTATATGAGAAGGAGACCTGTCCGATGGCACTCAGGATCATGGGCTGTTGATACTGCTGATGCTGCTGGTAGGGCTTTACTATAAGAAAGTGACTGATTCGGTTGGTGAGGATGAAGTAAGACTGTAACTCCCTGATTACTTACTCGTTGTCGTAATGGGCTGAAGGAGAAAACATGAGAACGAACTAAAGGAATTGGTTGCTATTAGTCTTTTCTTCGTATTTGCTGATGATTTGGTAGACTTAGGATGCAGAAAATACTTGGTAGCCGTCTTTCCTCAGAGTATTATCTCGCGTGTTTTCTTTCTCAGTGCCTGCTTAATATTTGAGCCAACCAATCATCGTTATTTTTTTTTGGTGCAGTTTTAAAATATTGGGGGGTGTAATTGGGTAGCGAGTAGCTATAAGGATGTTTAGCAAGTCGTTAGTATGATCGGGGTCGTATTGAAGTTATTCGTGTTTTACAGTTTAAGATTGATTTGTATTACTTTGGACTTCTCTTTATCTGTAAGACTTATGCTATGCTGATGATTTTTAGGGTTAAGAAGGCTGATAATCTGACTAGCTCTTTTCATAGGCAGGTTACTTTACATTATAACTATCTTCTTTTTCAGGCCATTCCTGAGTTTACACATAGAGAGTGAGATGGGTTGGCGCATCAGATGTCTAAATCACTGAAGAAATGATTGATTGCCTCTACACTTAGCTCTTTATCTACTAAGCTTTTTATTCATTTTTTGTTTAACCCACATTCTATTGTCTGCTCTATAATACTTTTTCTTTATGATTTTAGCCAGAATATACCTACTATTAAGCAGGAGATTAACCAGGGGAAGCATGATTTTAGTTAGATGGAATCTATATTTAGCAAGGAAATATTTATTTTTATTCCGGACGAGTTTCTTTGTTAGCCTCATTATGGTTGGCTTTTTAGATCTAGATCTATGCTTATTCTCTATTTTATGGGAAGCTTGGACTGATAGCTTCTGAGGCAGGCTGGCTAATAGTCGACTGCTCATAACTAAATTTGATTCCCATACCTATTATTATACGCAGCTAATAACTAAGCAATCATAAGCGTAAAGAAATAATTATTATTATACGCAGCTAATAACTAAGCAATCAAGTATATAGAGAAACAATTAATAATTAAATAAAGTGTCAGTCAAATCATGCCTTGATGTATACCCATCTACTCTCATACCTCGAATTGTGCTAGTTTGTCCAGAATAATCTTTTCCATGCGCATCCTTCTATTAATTTATTTTAAATCATCCGAGTACTCATCCATGTTTATCAAATCCTTTTAAAACTATTCCTATAGGAACTTCCTATTATTCCTATTAAATGAGTCTTTTTGAAAACGAATCTTGAAAGCCTTCGGAAGTTTGCGGTTGCTTAAAGGAACTGCTGTCTTTGGAGCCGTCTTCAAAGACATTATTCTTTTTTAACGAACTAAGCATACAGATTAACGAACTAAGCATACAGATTAATCTGCTCGATTGTCTTTTTATTGCAACACTGTCTTTGTGGGTGAGGCAGTTTTTTCAAGGAAGGATATGCATCTTCTTACACTTTGACTCTAGTCACTTCCACTGTGATCAGTCGTCTACAAAACAGTAGACTTTTAGTTGCAGCGATCACCGAGTTGAAAAACAACTCTTTTCCTGGTTGGAAATTTTTAGATATTCAGGGAAGAATTCTGGTGATTTTTGTTTGGCATTAATGGTGGTAATTATTGGTCGAAAGTGATTTTTCTTTTTAGAATGACCCTTCTGATGGTTTTAGGAGTGCCCACTGAGTTGGGTCTGGCAGTATAGTTTTCCTATGATATCTATCTGGAATGGCTGATCTGGTTGCTATTAGGTTTGTTGCTAGGCAGTAGGCGGCATATTCGAGGCGGGTTGGTGATGGCTCTGATTTGCTGTGAGTTGAAGGTGAAGAGCTAGTTCATTCTGCTTGTTGGCCAAATAACCTAAATATTGTAATATCAATATATCCTTTCAAAGGATCAGAATGTTTGATAAATTAAAAGACAAGTATACTTACTCGATATTTTATCAAAACTGAATTAATTTAACGATATAATGTTGAAAATTATTGGAAAATACAAATTGCTTTCAATCATCAATTTACATTTTCCTCTGCTGTATTATTATATAACACTTGAACATATATTGTAAGCAGATTCGTATTGTATTTAAACTATTTACTTTTCGTCTATCTTCTTGTTTAGGTAATCGTTGTCTATAATTGATAATAATCGATGGCCTATATCCGATAGCTCATCTAGAGTCTCTTCGATTAGTAAACCTAGGGAAACGTCGAGTCTTTCAAAAAACTCATCTACTTAGCAGTCAACGAACCAACACTCTTTGGACCCCATGCCCTCTAGCTTGCCAATACTCTATGCCCAGCTCTGCAGTGTGTCGACGACAGTACTACCAAAATATACGCTCTGCAGCTGCTGGCTGAACTAGCAACCAACTACCACTCCAAAATTCCACCCTAGAGTTATGAGTTCACACAAGTAGTGCAGCTGCTATCTGACGAAAATGTACAAGATGCCATAGTAAGGCCTAAGTCCGAAAGGCAGCTCATTACTTGCTGCTCATTTTCATCAAAAAGTACGAACGCATCGACGAGATCATCAGGGGCTACTTAGATTGCGTGAAGGAAAGTGGTTAAGAGTGGAAACAAATTCAAAAAATAATCCACTCCTTTCAGAGTCTGCTAGTGATTGAGCCCAGGTGCGTTACCTACCCTCACAGCTACACCCCTCTGGATGACTTTCTCAGACTTATCATCGCTTTCCGGCTGCATCAGCACGCACTTATACAAAAGGCTTCAGACCAAACAGTTTCTTCCTTCGTCAAAAATTAATATACGCCACAGATAGTGCATAAGCTGGATAGAGTCATTCAGGGAGAACTAGCCCAAATAGCCTAAAAACTAGGAGTAAGTTTTGCAATTAAAAAACAAAGCTCAGCCATTTTCAAGGAAAAATAGCAGTCTAACGAGGAGTAGGACACTAATGAGCTGTAGTACTTGTTGTAGTCGTTGCAGGGCGAGTCGGAATGGAAGGTACGATATTATTAATGAAGGTGAAATGTGAGATAATAGAAGAGATAAGTAAGAGGCTGCAGGAAGACTAGCACTAGATTCCCCCTGAACTGGTGGACCGCATGCTTTAGTAAACTTACGACTATAACTTCAAAATATGCATAACTGCCATGAACATCATATACACGCTCATCAATAAGTACCCTTCAACCGTAGAGGCCAAGGTAAAATTGTTGAGACTAAGGTAGCCAAGATAGAAGAGATAATGATATAAAAGATTTGTGATTTGAAGATGGCAGTGCGCCAGATCGCAGCCAAAATACTCAAAAAGATCTTTAATAATTAGACCAAGGACTCTTCTAAGCGAATACTGAGCAAGCTAGGCAACTGTTCTGTGATAGGGAAGGAGTAGATTCTAAACTTCATGGGAGACTACTACACAATCGAACAGCCTTATGATCTTGGACTAGTTTTGGGTGAAGTAGCCACCCAGCTAAGCAACTAAAACACTAAAATCAAGATAAAGACTCTGGACTGTCTGGTGAAGATTACTACCAGTCACAACTTAGAAGAGTGCAAGTTTATACTTAGCAAAAAACTAAATCGGGTATACTTTGACATGTTTTTAGAACGACTCAAGGAGAGGAACGGGAATGAGATGAAGGAAGAAAAGAATAAATGGTAGGATAAAAATGCCAATATCAAAAAAGGAATGACCTGGCAGGCCTAACGCTCACCTCCTGTCGCCTAAACCAACGATCGCTTTATGACCAAAATATAGTTCGCCAAAAAGGTTTAGAAAACAGTCTAGGAGGAGGATTTCAACTATCAAGCTCCCACCTTTGGAATGAACTAGCAGAGCTTCAAGGGCAAGGGCGCCATGCTAGGCACCAGCCACACATCCCAGCCCACCCACACTTCCTACGACAACTAAGACAACAGAAGCAAAATTTCTAAGAAGACTCCATCTGACTAAGACAACAGAAGCAAGATGTCCAAAAAGGCTCCCTCTGATCACTACAAGTCGAGTGCGTACACAGTGGACCCTTTTGAGGCAGTTGAGTAGAAGAAACTGCCTTTGAAGCCGAAACCGGTGAAGAAGGGCGCAGTGGGGAACGGAGAGAACTAGAATGAGGAGAGTAGTAATTTGGTAATTCATTCGAAGGAATACATGAACAAGAACATGCCTTAGGAGTAGAAAGGGGTCAAGAAGATGAACTTGGCTCGCAAGAAGGACAAGGAAAAGACCTAGAAAAGTTAAAAAGATAGGTAATAGTAAAACTTAGTGACTAAATAGCCCTTTTCCATTAAGAAATCAACCTCGGTACTGATCTGATTATTATAGAGAAAGTAGCACCAGATAGACTACAAAGCCACCCAGTACCTCGCCAAGGAAGAACTAGCTCCAGTCAAAAACCCCAAGTAGCTGCTGAAAGACATTGCTAAGAGCATCACAAACAGCAACGACTGGAGCAAGCAGTTTGATAGTCTCGACGGAATCAGGCGCATACTCAAAAATCACGAGTAGATGTACTCTGAAATGACCCAGAATTTGCCAGTTATTATGCCAGAAGTGCTGAAACTGGTTTAGTCTCTGAGGTCAACCCTGGCTAAGAACGCGATGATAACTCTTTCTGAGATGTGCTAGGCCTTGTAAAAAAGTATGGATCCCTTTCTGGAGGGCATTTTTACTAAGTTGTTCAAAAAGGCTCAGGACACTAACACCTTTATCATCTAGTAGGTCAACAAGTGCATAAAGAGTCTTTGCAACTACTGTTCTCCTTTGAAAATAGCCAACATTGTCACCAACAATAGCCAGGCCAAAGCTGTGCCTATAAAGATAAAAGTAGTGCTTTGCATTGAGAGGCTACTCGTTGTGGCAGACTACAGCATTGGTTTGCTCAAGTAGCACCCTAAGCTGCTGGCTGTGCTCAACAACTACATAGTCGATGGGTCGCAAGAAGTGCGTGGCAACACCCGCGAGATCTTTACGAGTATTCTGGGCAACAACTCAGGCGGATAGGTGTAGGGAATGTTCCGTAAAACTAGCAACTGGTAGAAGTGGAGAACTATAATATAGAAAGATTCACGTTGATTGATTTTTATACTTGCACGACTAATAATATACTACACATGTAATAACCAACACAGACTAACACCCTACTTTCTAACTAGCGAAAATGTAAATATTGCATAGGTGATCTTTCTTAAATAATACAGATGATCATTCTTCGCTGAGGATGGCTATGCTTTAGAGGATGCCTTATGGACTCAGCTGCATTATGTGCATATTATCGTACCACCTGGCGATCGGGTTGTTCTTGCTCAGCAGGTACTCGCAGAAGTATACGCTCCCTCCGAATATTATAGGGTTAAATTAACCGTACTGTACACCTAAGTTAGGGTGGATTCGTCCCAACTGTACGAAGGAATTCGTCTAGGGCCTGAAGAGGTAGCCATTCGAGCTCAGTTATCTATCAGTCGAGCGTTTGTTGTTGCTCATGTTCTATAAGAATTTTTTACCACCGAGGAACAGTATGTCGGTATCGTTGATTTGCAGAGTGGTGAATCCAGATGCGAAATTGAAGGGATTAGACAAGAAATTGGTGATAACTATATCCTACCACTAATTCCTTTGGATGTTGAATCGCTAAATGTTTATCTTTTTGTGCTCGGGAATGCCGAAACAGTAGATAAAATCTTTGTATGCACAAGTCGACTGATGCGGCTTTATGCTGTGCAGCTGACTTATTTCTCCCCACTCCTTCAGCTACAAACTGTACCGCAGGCACTTCTTGGTCCACTCACTCTTGTCGACCATGCCGCCAATCAGGTAGATGAACTTGTTGTGGTAGACCAAGCTGTTGGCTGGGTTCACTGCGTAGGGCAGTTCGGCCAGTTTGAAGACTTAGGAAGAAGTTGATCTAAAGACTAGGTGGGACTTGAGAATAACTTCTTTCTTCTTCACGCCCCCGATTATATGTATGTCTCCGTTGGGTATGATGATGGTCTTAGGGTAGTCTGGCAGGTAGTCAAGATTATTGAATTATTGAACCTAGTATGACTTAGACTTTAAATCGTAAAGGTAGCAGTGTGTCTTTTTGATGGGGAACACTGGGATTTACTTGACGTTACTGAGCAAATACGAGGGCTGAGTAATAGATATGCCCCGTTTGTTCTTCTATACAGCGTGTGTATAGTTCTGCGTAGAGATAGCGTTGCAAAGCACCTACGACAACTATACGAGGATTCGATCATCGATCCTTATTGAAGGACAAGCAGGAATATCTTTGAGTTGATTGCTGTTACTATTGACCTTCTACTTCATGAAATCCACTTCTTTTTAAAAATTTTATGCGATATACTGCCGGATCACCTAATCTACTGAGTTGTCTTTAAAGTTAGCAAAAGAAGTGTATGGCCTTATCTTTTTCTATAACTATGCCAGTCGCTATATGTTCTCGTCCAGACTAGAATACTTTTTCAAGTAGATCTACCACATGTTCACCAGTTCAAGACTTATCTAGGAGAAGAATTTTTACACCACTTTCAAGGTCTCTTTCTTCATGAAACTGATCTAGTCGAGTTGCTGCTGAAACTTTTATGGGTGCAGTCGACTATTGTGCTACTATCGATCCATAGTGCTCTCTCTTTCTCCCTGCTTGCGAATCTTTCTTATTTGGTCAAGCAGATCCTCAGAATAACGCTCTACTTGATGGACGGAATCTTCGAGTTACATGATAGTATGTCCCTTGCCGGCGTTTTCTTGGACGTACTTCATGGAGTGCTGAAAGCAAAGCAGCTTTGCGGATTAGAAACTGACTGCTTGGACACGACCCGTGCAGCCTGGAACATCGCATTTGCCACTAGACTGTTTCATTAATATTTATTGCAAACACTATATGGCTAAAGCTGAACGATTATTTAAACTTATCGTAAACATAAGTTAAGCAGCAATACTAAACAAACAATCTAACTCTTGATTAGATATAAAAAGAAGTAAAAAGTAAGGACTTTTGGGCTGAAATGAAAAGAACAAACAATTTTTACTTTTGGTCAAATGAAAAGAATACAGCAGATCAGTTATGTCCTAGAGGCTTATGACACTTAAGGCTCTTTTGCTTGCCCAAACGATCTCTTACTTTCTGATACCGGTTTTACACTTTTGGCAGTTTCAGCTATTTGCTATCATCTAAATGGTAGTTTACATTTATGCCATTAATTTAGAGCCCTGATCTCGAAGATGCCACCTATGACTTTTTCCTTTCTCTCAGCACATTGTTCACTTTGTTGAGTCGATCGGAATGCTAGCCTGGCATGATTTTCTTCTAGCGCTAGAGTGCAGGCAAGCTCTCAACTTCGCATACTGTATATCTTTATAAGTACACTATCGTTACTATACGCTATCGATGAGGCTCTTTATTCCCTTGGTCCTCTTTATCTTTATCGGCACATAGTTCGATTTAGGCAGCACCTCCCCTATGGAAAAAATGTTATCGCCTTTGATTGTTTTAAGAAGCTACGTTGTCTAGGACTAATGATAGATGTTATACTTTATCCTTTTCGCTACTTGAGGCATCTTTAGTATTTTTTAACAAGAAGGTCTTGCATCAGGGTTCACCTGTAAAAGTGCTCTAATAACGCTGTTAAGATCCTGAGAAAATTCAGCAGGCAGACGCTAGTAGATGCCTCTAGTTACTTTCTTGAATAAACCTTCCATATCCTAAGCTTTGAAAGGCACCTTCAGAGTTATAAGCTAATAGAGCACACATCCTAACGACCAAATGTCTGATTTTTAGTCGTAAGGTTGATCTTTCCATACTTATGGGCTAGCGTAGTAGGGTGTGCCAGTCTGAGTCATACAAAAGCCTCTTTCAGTAATTTTAGACACATTCATATCGCCGAGTTTGGCTGTTTTTCCGTCGAAAAGGAAGACGTTAGCGGGCTGGGTGAGTTGCAAGTTACCTTGATATCTCTATGGAAGATATTGAGCCTGTGCAGTTATTATAGTCCCTTGACGACCTGTATAAATAGATTCCATATTTCGGTTTAAGGCAAAAAACCGCCTTTCTTCTGCTGTTGGACGATTTTGGCCTCGACATCTTTTTCGTTGGCATATTCCATAATGATACTGAATTTGATAAGAACTACCATAGTGATTTGGAGGCTTAGTCGAAAAAAGCTTATTTGTATGCTGTGATGTTGGGGTGGCGTATCGAAGCCAGTATTCTTATTTAGTTTAGGGCGTTTTCTTTTTATTTTGGACTCATGTTTAATATTTTGACTCGTTTGAGAGCGTAGGTCTGATTGTCTTGGATACGCAGCACTTTGTAAACTGTAGAGTAAGTGCCTTCGCCGAGTTTGCTTACGACCTGGAAATCTTTGAGAGACATCAGCAGTTAAATGCTTCTGCGAAATATTATAAAACGATTTAATCAATCGAACTCCCTCAATCCTACTATCTGATCAACCATAGACTATAATACCTCACATTAATCATAACTTTTGTTGCTAATAGCAATACGTATTAAGGCAATAAACATTATGATAATCAATTTTCACAAAATATCGTAAAGTTACTCGTAAGAGTGTACTATTCTGCTGAGACAGACTGAGGCTGTAAGTGCGTATTTAGAAATGCAGACAGTATCTTGGATATAGTCGACTTCCATAGTAGGGTTGCCTTTGGCCACAGCTCCAACTACAAATACTATTGGCTTGTTCTGCGGCAACTACTCTGCTAGCTTACTCATCGCTATTAGTCTGCCTTTGACCTACATCGCTATCTTTACACTCTCCGAAGGCAAGTGCAGACTTACTGGGCTCTTTATTATTTACAATAAAATTTGACTGTTTTACTCTGCTCTGATCGACAGTCTTTTGAGCAGTTGTGCAAATAGAGCGGCAAAACGTTTGTAGGTTCTAGGTATTCTAGTGCTAGGATGAATTTTGATGACCTGATTATTGGCAGTAGTGATGTAAACTTGTAACTTTCCAGCTTTGTTCAGAGGGCTATCAAGTAGTGTAAGCAGACATTGATGTGTGATGTCTGGACGATAGTCGGCTGGATTCTTTTTAAGTTTATTAGTGATATAGTTGGCATGGTCATCTCCGTTGAGCAGCACGTTCTATTGTTTTTTTAGGACAGCCACTTACAGCACAGCCTTTTCGAGCACAACTATTATTTTTCTCTAGTCTTTCCGGTCTTATTGCTACAGGTGAACCTTCTTCATGCGCAATCAACACTGTTTCAACAATATACTTTATACACTTTATAACAATCATTTTCAATTTGATAAATGATGGTTAAGTTTGATCATTTTTGGGGCTTCTTTAGACTGACGATAGAGGGCTAGAAGTTCATCTGTGCGTAGGCCGTGAGCAGACTGCCGTAAAGACCGTGGCGACCGGTCATCGTGAAGCCCCACCTGTCTTTGACCTGTCTGCACATGTTTAGGTCCAGGTCGGTAATCAGCAGACCGTCCTTGGTTCGACTAAGGGAAGGAGTGCGGCTGCCATCGGGAGCAGAGGTGAAGCTGCTTCCATAGAAGTGGCCGAAAGTGTTGTGAGCCTTTTTGGTGTCCCCACTGGTGAACTAATGAGGGTAGGTTTAGGTTCCAACTCTGTTGATTCCGACTGTGAAGTAGTGATTGGCGACGGCCGCGTTTCTGGCTTAGATGGCCCATAGGGGCTAGGATAGTCCATCGACGGTGGCTGAAGGATTAAACACTATTTCTGCGCCATTTAGTCCGAAGCCCTGCCAATGAAGAGGATGGTGTCGACCGTAGCATATGTTGATGGCGATTCTTCCGAACTAAGTTTCGAACACCTGATGTCCGGTTTCTCCTTACATATAGTAGGTTGACTCGTTGAAGTCGCCTACTCTTGGGATGTGTCCCTTTTACTGTTTTCCGAGGATGTTTCCGTGGTTATCGATGACTATTGCGCTGTTTTTAAAGGTATCTTTGTTTTTCTCGCGCTCAAGTATCGATGAAACTATCACAATGTTGTGTTTCCTGGCCAACTTGCAGAGCATCTGAGTGGATTCGCCATCTATAGGCTAGGCGAACTCGACCCAAGGGTATCTCTATCTTGTGCACATGAAGAAGGGCGCGTTCCAGATCTACTGTAGGCCTATCACGTTGACGTTCTACAGGGCAGCCACATCGATAATATCCCTTACCCTGTCCATTATTGCCCGTTTCTGCTATAGAATAGGCCTAGTAGTATCATCGACCACTATCTTGTTTTGTATGGCTGCGACTTTCACTCTTCGCGCAGGCCTGGTTTCCTCGAGAGGGCAGTTTATTTTAAACATCTTGACCTAGAGATTCAGGTTGCTAGCTCTATCTTACGTTTAGGCTCTTGGCTTTATTTCTTCGCACTTGTTGCCGTAAAGAATTTGTCGGACGCTCTAAAAAACTTTCTTGGGCAAGTAGTTTTACAAAGCCAAGTAAGTATCAACAAACTGACCGTTTTTTTGCTAATAAAATTTGTCTACTTACCTTCTGTTGTTCTGAAGAGCGTTCAGTAAAGCAGCATTTTCTTCTTTCAGCTTAGTTAATTATCTGTTTAGTCGTTCAACTTCGTGTTAGCTTGAACAGTTTTAGGAATGTTTATGTGCTGCTGTTTACTTATTTTTGCCTGATCTGTCCACTTTGAAGTTCAAAGGATTGTTAACTTCGGTCCAGGCTGAATGTCGGCCATATGTATATCCGAAAATCCCTCTTTTAACGTATTTTCCTTTCTGCTGGTTGTGGAATTCCTTGCCGTCCCATACTAGGTAGCCGTTGGAAAATGTATGGTCTGCCTTGCCAAAGACCTGCATGCCTTCAAAGATATTATAGTCTACTTTGTGGTGGTGAGTGGCGGAAGAGATAACACGACTATGATTGGGATCCCAAATCACAACATCCGCATCAGAGCCAGGTCTAATCACTCCTTTCTGAGGATACATGTTGAAGATCTGGGCTGCCCTCGAGGAGATTTTCTCAACAAATTGATTTTAGCTTAGAAGTCCTTTGAGGACGCCCTGAGTCCAAACGACTGACATCCTATCTTCCAGGCCGTTAACTCCGTTGGGAATTTTATTGAATCCTTCGAAACCAAGCTTTCTTTGATCAAGGCAAAACGTGCAGTTGTCAGTGCCTACGACATCGATAACTCCGCTGTTCAGGTATTTCATCAGTTTAGTTTTAACTGCGGGGTCAGGATTTAGACTGGGAGACATCACATAGCGGCAGGCAATGTCCCAGTTTTCGTGGAAAAGCTTGCTTCCATCTGTGCCAAGGCCAGCTGCCAGCGTTTAGCCATAAACCAGCAGACCTCTATTTTTGGCCCTAAGCACCTCTTTGGTAGCTTCTTAGCTCATAAGGTGAACGATGTAAAGAGGAACGTTGGCGTGTTCAGCAAGAGTGATGACTCGATGAACGGCTTCGGCCTCGACTGAGGGAGGGCGTGACAAGAAATGTCCCTAAGGCCCAGTGACTCCTAGTTCGATAAGTTTTCTTGTATTTTGTTCGATTATGTCTCCATTCTCAGCGTGTACTATGCAAAGAGCCCCGAGGTCTCTGGCAATTTCAAACGCTCTATACATTTTTTAATCGTCGATTCTTAGAGCTCCGTTATAAGCCATGAAGAATTTAAAACTAGTAGACCCCTTTTCCACCATTCTCTTCATTTAACCTGGTGTTTGATCATTCCATTAGGTAAGGGCTGTGTGTAGAGAATAGTCGCAGTTGACTTTCGGATCGGCCCACCCCCTCCACTGATCGAAAGCCTGAGAGGGAGTTTGCCCTTTTGAGTGGATGGCAAAGTCGATAAACGAGGTTGTGCCTCCAGCTATGCAAGCTTTAGTGCCGTGGTTGAAGTCGTCGGCAGCAGTGGAGCCCATGAAAGGCAGCTCCATGTGAGTGTGTGTGTCGATTCCTCCAGGAATAAGAAGTTTGCCGCTGCAGTCGATGACTTTGGCAGTCTTGTGGGTGAGATTGGATTAGACGGCTGCAACTTTTCCGCCCTCTAGCAGCACATCAGCAACTACGCTATTGTCGGCATTGACTACCTTTGCGTTTTTGAGCAGGTAGGACTGGAAATAGCGATTCGTTAGTCTCAGCAGAGAGTTCATCTTTTACAGGATATTTTTTATTTAATAAGACAATAACTTATACAGTTACATTAAGATTCGTCAAGGTATTAATGATAGTGCTTTCTTATGGCAGTACGAATATATGATCACTTAGACTACTTAAAACATTATCTTGATTGAAATGATTGGTAATTTAATCTTATTTTTCAAAATTAAACTCATTTTTTGTTGTTTAGTTCTCATCTCACAAAAATTATATGTGAAAGAACCTCAAAATTTCCCTAGGATCCAAAAGTGGACTGCGCTCAAATACGTTCTTAAAAGTTAGTGTCCGCCAACCGTTATCTAAGCATGGGTTTTACAAACAGTAAAAAAGTTCCTTTTTTATGTTTACATAGCCGTAAATATAGATTGCAGGCAAAGTTAATCTAGATGGCATCAAAAAAGGCTACAAATAAAAAATTAAACCAACTGCTAGAGTTGGAATTAGCCGTGAAAGAGCCTTTAGATTAAGACGTATAAGAAGTTTAAGGATTGAAAAACATCATAGCTAATCTTGAAGCAAAAAGAAATCAAAAAATAACCATACTGGTAGAAACTGCACAGTGACTATAAGTACTTAAAAATACTCAGCCAAGTAATTTTATTTTAACTTAGGCTCTAATCGGCTTCTGAGTTTGCTCGTAATTATAAAAATAGCAAATCGAAGAGAATCGAATCAAGTGGAAGTAAAATGATTAAAAGCACGAGAAGGTAAACAAGGTGAAGTACGAGTTAATTGAGGATTAAATACTAAGAAAAAGCACAAAATAATGTGTCAGCATGAGTTCTTGTGATGAAGCTGAATCATGATGATCTAAAGTGGCCGACCTAGAAGCAAACAACACGCAAAAGGGACAGAATAGACCAAATGTGCATTGAATATACATATTTAAGCGCTGGCTTATTTTTAGGGAGCAGACTGATAATCAAAAAATAGCGGCAAAATACCTTTTTCGTAAAACCCACAAAGATTGCTTAAACGTGTGTTCGAAGAAGCAATGGCCAATGAGGGAGCTCAAAGGCGCGAGTTGAACTTAATTTTTATATTTAATTATTATTTACCATGACTACTTTGCGCCTTTAAAAGCAGGCGGATATCGAGGAAGACTACATCGAAGAGGAATTTTCAGATAACGAAGACTCCGAACACAGCCACCATAGAAAACCCTTCGGCAAGCCGGGGCGACCCAGAGGGAAGGGCAGGCCTAAAAAAACAGGAAAAGGTGCGGATAGCAAGGGGAGTGAAGAGGAAGAGTCCTGGGAGGAGAAGGTAAGGGTAAAAGAGAAATTGACGCCAGCTAAGTAATAGCCTGCAATCGAAGGCTATATAAGGATTATAGACTATCTCAAAAAAATAGGCTATGACGAACTAAGCGTGCACAACAAAATGAATCCCTACAACGCCCTCACTGCCAGCTGCTTCTGGTACGCAGTCTCGGCCTAGTACTACAGCCACGACTTTACCTCCAAAAGACATCATCACGATAGTTCTGCTGTCATCCTCGATCGCATCTGGAAACTGCCCCTCACCCTGCCCCAGAGAGTCAACAAAAGTTTGCTACCATCCTCGCTGCTCTCTTTCTAGACTCGATAACTCAGAACTCTGGGCAGCTAGATATCTGAGCAGATGTCCTCGATGGTGCCCTCCTCGCTGGCCCACGCTCCAGTATTTATCGAAAAGCGAATAGCGACAACTTCAGTGGCCGAAGACGATCAGTTTATTTCTTCGACCAGAGCCATGCTATACAACTTCATATGCAAAAAAGTGGGGAGCAGTGAGAAATGGGGATCTCTTGTGGATAGTTATAGACATAAAGCTAATAGTTTACCTGTGAAAGAGTTTGAGGCGAGAGAAGTGGTTGGCCTGTAGTAGGAGGAAGAGCCGTTAGTGGAGGGCAATCTTAATGATCTTCTGCGACAACAGGCCAGGAAGAAAGTATAAAACCGGTAGAAGATATAGAAACAATAAAAGGTATAGGGCCGGTAAAGGTAAAAAAATAGCAAGAAGAGTAAGAATAGAAGATAGTAGAAAAAAAGAAAGGATAGCGAAATATTTGATTCTGACTAAAAGTAGGCCGTTATGGAAGGTGAATAGGCTTAAGTAAAAAAATAGGAGTAGTGTTTATAGAAAGAGAAAAGAACTTTAAGGCCAGACTAGCCGATGAAGCTAGTCACAGAGAAATAAAGAAAAGAAAGTAGCTAAATGAAATAATAAGACTAGCTTAGATAATAGAACCAGCTCAAACAGCAGGATGAACCTAAATATAAATAAATGCCTAAATAGCAGGAGTAGCCTAAATAATAATAGTTACCGAAATAATAGGAGTAAGAATAAGTAAAGTTTACTAAAAACAATACTAAAAGCTACAATCATCAGGACGTACTGCTCGATGGCATACTCCAAATGCCTCTCGACAAAGTCATCAGCATCCTCCAGTCCAGCCTGCCTCCCACCAAACTACCAGAAGCTCGACCCGACTTTATGCCCCTCCCGGCCAAAGACCCTCTCGAGTTTGTGTTTCAACTGCACCCCTAGGAGGAAAAGTATCTGGAATATCTGAAGGAGAGAAAGAAGAAACTTTACAGGCAGAGACTGGCTGAGATGGGCGAAAACGAGGTAGAGGAAAAGTAGGAGCAGTTTGAGGATGCCAAGTGTCAGATTTGCACTGACGGGGACTACACTGATGACAATCTGATAGTTTTTTGTAGCATGTGCAACATTAGTCTGCATCAACGCTGCGTTGGACTCACCAAAGTGCCCGCCGAAAGCTGGATCTGCGATGTGTGCGCTGCTTTCGGCCCAGCTGGCATAAACCTGCCCTGTCCTTTGTGCAGCGTGAAAGGAGGAGCGATGAAGCGCACGAACATCCACATTGACAACCCTATTTTTAAGGACACTAATCCTGGATACTACGAGTATTCTAGACGATGCCCTTTCAGCAAGCAAAGAGAAGAGTATGCGCCGAGGGAGCGACCCTAGATGAATGAGGAAGACGAGCAGATCGTGAAGGTGTATCGTAACAAGGGGTAGAAAGAGGAATAGTGTTACTACGATTACTTTGACAAAACAACATATCCGAATGAAACACCTTATTGCAACTACGTCTGGGTACACTACTCCTGCGCCATCTGGATTCCTGAGTGCTACTTCTAAGAGAAAAACGGGGTGATTAATGTCAAGGGCATTTAAAATATCGACAAGAAAAGATTCAGGCACGAGTGTTTCGTGTGCAAGAAGAGCAAGGCAGGGGTGGCGATCAAGTGCGAGTAGTCTGAGTGCAACAAATACTACCACCCTGAGTGTGCCCGTAAGAAAAAAGTATACATGTAGCAGCTCAACCTATAGAAACTAAAGTATCTAGTATTCTGCTAGGAACACGAACCGCTCAAGCTTACCAGGCAGATCGAATACAAAAAGAAGAAAAATCGGTAGGAAATAGTTAAGTTCGCCAGAATGATATAGAAGTATATCGAAACTTACCGAATCGCACAGTTCCCCTACCGGTTGATGAAGAGTAGTGTGCCCGCCCCACCTGTGGAGGTCAGCAAGGTCGAAAGGGCTGAGCCAAAAACTCAAAGACATTCCTCGAATTCTGCGAGCGACTAGTAGTTTTTGAAAAACTTGATAAACAAGCTAAGCAAGGCCAAGATGATGACAGTTCACCTTTAGAGGGTGGACACTGGCTACGTGATATCAAGCATCGATACACCCTCCAAACGGTAAATACGGAAATCTCTCAATAGGTATGATTAATTTTGGAATTCACTGACAAATGGATAAACCAGCGAGGAAAACTTCAAGAGATACGAACGCATCATGCAAGAGAATTTCAAACTCAGAGAAAAACTATAGGGGTTCTTGAGTGGATCAAGTAACGCCAAGACGAAGCAGGAGGAGAAAAAGTAGAAAAGGAAAAAGAGAGGCAAGCACGCGCCTCAGCAAGCGACCATCATCGAAGAAGGTAGAATTTCACTTATATAGAGGGCGGAATATTCTGCGTGTGTCGCCGGCCCTACAGGGGGTAGACTGATATGATCGAGTGCTAGATCTGTAACGAATGGTACCATTTCGGCTGCCTTGGCTTCATCGGTTCAGAGGCTGATGCCCAGAACATGCGATTCACCTGCATGAAATGCATGAAGTTTGAAGAGTAAACTTAAAAAAGCGAAAGGCTGCAGACCTATGCCCACTTGTTTAGCTCAGACTCGATCATTTACAACTTCAGACCACCGACACCATAGCTGAGCTCAGAGGAGTAGCTGGACAACAAAAACTACAACGAAATTATGGAGTAGGTGAAGCGCTCCAAAGACAAGTTTAATTTTCTAGGAAGTAAGAAAAGTTCATCTAAATAGTAGAAGAAAAAGAATAAGAATAGTCAAAAAGCTGCTGATCAGTAGAAGAAAGTGGAGGCCAACCAGGACGAGAAGTAGAACGTGCGTGAACTGGAAGGGAACAGCGCTAGTTTTATGATAATACGTTAGGAAGAGCAAATAGACCACTAAAACTAAGATGAAAAACAGTAGAAATAAGATTTAGAACAATAAGAACAGCAGGCTCAATAAAATCCTTAAAGATCAATATACCAGAAATAAAACATAAATCAATAACTAGAACATCAGTAAGATATTGTCAAAGACTAGCCTCCTTAGAATATTTAACAGCATCCTTAGGTGGCACACTAGCCAGATCACTCGATGCTTTAATAAAATAACTAACCAGATCACTCGATACATGAATAGCATAGGCACAATGCGATAATATAGTAAGAAAATCATAATTAATAGCCTGAAGATCGACCACAAAATGTAGCCATGTAGCATGAGTGAGGGCATGATCTATGTACTTACAAAATAAAAATAATATCAGCTTATTTTTTATACCAACTTGCCTTTCGAGTCTATCATTTCTCCCCTTAATCTAGCTCCTTCCATAAATTGTCCTACAAAACACTCTCCAGACGGATAGCTCTATCTTCCCTCTCCCTGCTTAAAATCTTTTTAGAATTAACCTTAATAGACGACTCCGTTCGATTGATGCCATAGACCTTTGCCCTACCTTAGCCCACCTAAGAATTCCCCTTCATAATAACTCCCATCTACCCACTTATATATGCCTTTGCCATGCGGTTTGCCTTTGATGTAGCAGCCCTAGTAGCGATCTCCGTTGGCGAAGATCTATTCTCCCTGGCCGTGCTTTAAAAACTATTTGAACTCTCCTCGGTAAGTACTCAGCCTGTGCTTGTAGAGGCCCTTTCCGTGCTGTCTATTGAGTCTCCACTCGCCCTCATAGAAATCTCCCCTAGGTGACTTCCATATGCCAAAACCATTTTTAGTGCCATTCCTCCACTACCCTTCAAAAGTTTCTCCGTTGTACCACTCGAAGGTGCCATAACCCTACCTCAGTCCATTGACGAACTAGCCCCTATAAACTCCGTCTACATTTTTTTCGCATCCGAAAGTCTTAAGGTTTTACTAATAGTTTCCTTCGAATATATGTTTTTATGAGACCATGATACCTTTGCCGTGTTTTTACTAGTTTTTGACTTAGCCGAAAAACACACCATCTTCAGATTTGACTACTTGGAAGTGTTACTTCTGCACTAGTTTTTTTATCTTGAAGTGTTTGCCCATGGGCTAGTAGGACTTGAGATAGTCCACATACTAGTCTTGCTCAGGAATCACGAATAGACCATTTTTTTTGTATTTTTGTTACTGTTTTGATCTGCCTACTATTTATGATTTGGAAGAATATGCTTCGCTTTGTGAGCTTTTGGCCTTTAGGGAATGGAACATGGTGTTGTCGTGTTATCCCCTGAAAATGTATTTTTAGAGTGAGGAGAGTGAGGAAGTCACTGATTTATTGTCATCTTAGTCCTCCTATTCGTCAGACTAGTGCCTTCTGTTGGCTTTGAGTTACTCGAATCTAAGACGGGCATCCTGGTCGTAGTTTGATGTTTGAACAATTGATTATGATTCTCTTTGTTGTTGATGCTTAGTGTTTGAAAGGATAGGAAGTGGCTACGTGTTTCTTTTGTTAATGATCTAACTTTCGCTCTAAGAACGATCGTTTTGCAGTGATTAAGTCTGCACATGCACATCCTTTAGACTGCTCTTGTTGTTATGTTGTCGCTAAGAATATATTTAGTTAGGCTATGATTGTGCCAAGTTAAGCTACGACTGTACCTCGTTGCGCTATAGCTGCACCTAATGGAGCTTGTTCATTCTGGACCTTCTTTAATTCTATTGAAACTGATTGTTGCGCAGTAGATCCAGCAAATTCATATTACTTTTTGCAGACTAACTGTCTTCTTCATTCATTCTTGACACTACTCTAAGCTTATCTAAAGCTAAATGAGGCTTTGCTTATATTATTGTATGCCTGGATTAAATTATGTTGTGATTATTTTGGACTATTTTGTGCTTAGTCTACAGATCATCGGGTTCTCTCCCCGTATTGAGCTCTGCCAAGCGCACACTGTTTATTTTTAGTTCCCGCTTTTTGCTTTACTGTAGGCTAGTATTATCTCTGTTATCGTGCTACTTGCTACAAAAACAGTATTTCCGGTAACACTTCTACTGTTTGGGCTGGCTTAATGCATCATAAGCATTTTTGTTGTATCTTTTTGGCTAGGTGCGATGTCTTCTGCTACTTAGTTGATTCAATTGTTTTATAATTTTGACTGAGCTTTCTACCAGAACAGCGTGCTATTGTGGTAGTTTAGGGAGCTGCGTTTACTTGGCTGCTTATAGTGATTATTAAGTTCTGGGAGATGGGCTGTACTTGATCACGAATCTCTTCTTTTTCTTGTAGCCGTATATTTTGGGGAGTGCTTCGAAGGTGCTTTTGGAAATAGGATTCATGAACTCGCATCTTTCCATACTTTCGCCTGCGATCTAGGCGATGCCAGTTTTTAGTTTATTGGTGTGGGCCATATGTTCTAAATATAACTATCAGCCAATACACTAAAATTATTTATACATCGCACACCAACTAATAAAAGAAATAAACCCCTTTATTCAATTTTTGTTAACAATATTTATATCATCTATACGCTAAAATGATTGAATAAACTAAGTATTTTTGACTTGATTATTGATAATCGATGCTAGATTGGCTAGTAATGATGTTGGACTAGTAATTAGTTTATAATGATGTTGGACTAGTAATTAGTTAATAACGATATTGGACTAGTTAATTAGTTAATAATGATGTTAGATTAGTTAATAATAGATGTTAGACAGTATCAAGAAGGCAAACATCAAGAGGTAGGACGCCCTCTACTGGATCATACTCGTTATTGCCATCATTATACTAGTTTATGTCTTTAGCAGTCTCCAGTTTTCCCTCATCTTCACCCTAGCCGGCACTGTCCAGATGTTCGGATTCGCACTACTCTTGATCAAAGTAACCAAACACCATTCTGTCAGCGGACTCTCTAGATAAACTTTCGTATGCTACACCATCATTTTCAGTATCAGAACTGTTCTATTCCTAATATTTAAAGTATTGCCATTACTATACAGGGCTACCTTCCAGATGATACTACCGGAGATACTATATTTCGCATGCAATAAATAATCGCAACAGCTCTCACAGCATACATCCTCTACTGCATCGACCATCAATACAACTCTAGCTACGATAGGCTCATGGAGGGCACCAAATCATACGCGCTGATAATAATAGCAGCCTTGCTAGCCCTTGTGTTTCACTCTGACCTGAACAACTCCTTTCTCGGAGACTACCTCTGGGCGTTCACCCAGTATTTATAAACAGTGGCCATTCTTCCTCAGTTCATGCTGTTCCGCAACAAAGTATACATTATGCTATCAAGGGAGAAATATAAGTGTCGACTTCGCATTTCGTGGCCGCTCAGGGCATTTCACGGATACTCTTCATTGTTTTTTGGATTTTCACCTACGCCTAGCTCAACACTGACAAATCAATGAGTCTGCTGTCTTAGTACGTCGGATACTGGTTCATGACTTCTCAGCTCATCCATCTAGTTATTATGGCAGACTTCCTCTACTACTGGATAAAGTGTGCAAGGAACGGGTTCATAGGATTGCCCTCCTATGTTTGAATCGTGATTATAAATGCTTTGAGTTCTTAATTAGCTTATATCGTGTCAAAGGAAAGCTATGATATAAGCTTATTTTAATATAAACTGGTTTGTAAACATGATGATGGACACTGGCAGTCTCAACAAGGAAAAAATTAACTCCATCAGCTATAATGCCGACAACTCCTTCATGGCAATAGCAACTTCCATCGGCTTCAGAATTTACGGCATCCAACCCTTAGTACTCAGACAGTTCCGGGATCTGGGAACTCCTCTGCAGCTTGTGGAGCTGATAGGCAGGACCAACCTTATAGGCATGGTTGGCCAAAAAGAGACTCCTTTCACTCCACCCAACAGGCTGGCTATTTTCGATGACAGTACTTGTGAGATCACTCAGAGGCGCAAAAAATAATCGCAGACATGACTTTCAACTCAGCCATCATGCAGGTGCGTATTCGTCAAAACAAAATACTCGTTGCCGTTCGTGACAAGGTGTACTTGCTCGATCTGTTCACGATGGAAATCGAACACATAATTGACACTTTCAAGTTCTAAGAAAACTAAACCTACAATTTAATTTCTCTATCTAACGATCCAAACAATTTCATTATGGCCGCACCTGCCCTCGAAAACGGCATCGTTCTGCTCGTTTACCTCAGTCGGCTCACTTAGCGCAGAATAAAGGCGCATCAGTCGAGTAAGCATGGGTATAGAAAGTACTGAGTGCTGTCTTGTTGACTCAGAACGGGTAGAAGTTGGCGACTACTTCTGAGAAGGGCATCCAGGTGCGCATATTTGACACTAAAACTGGCAACATGATACAGTAGGTGCGAAGAGGGAACTAGTTCGCTACTATATACTCGATGGCTTTCAGCCGATAAGGCAACTGGCTGGCGGTCAGCAGTGACTCCTGCAACTTGCATATTTTCGTCATAAAGGCAACTCCCATCTAGGTATAACTGCAATAATATCTAGGTATTGATAATAAAAACTAGAAATAGAGATCGTACGTCAAGCAGGAGTAGAAGTAGCTGTAGAATCCTCGCAGTCTTTTCTATGTACTCAAAGGTCTATTTCCCTACTTCGACGCGTAGTACAGTTACTGCAATCACAAGTATGAAGACTACAGCCCTAATATGAAAACATGGCTGGCTTTTGGACTAGACGAGCAGCTCATATCCTTCAGCAACATTTAAGTCTACTAAAAAATGTAGATGAACCCCAAGGGCGGCAGATGTAAGCTCATCGAAAAACAGTCCAGTTTTCTGTAAATCAAGAACTGAAGATATTTTTAACGAATGATCAGTAAGATACTTGTTTGAATCAATTTAAATCAAGACCATGTTGATATAAATTTGAAATAATCATAGTATTTCCTTTTAGCTTTACGAGCTATCGTCTTCTGTATGTTCCTTTCTCATTAAATATTTACTTTGATAGCTTAGTATGTGCCCAAACTATCGAGGCCAATAGCTTTTGGTCTGTCACTAGCATGACGAATCTTGGATGATTTTTCATCATGAGCGAGTTATTGGTTTTTGCCAAGCGATCCAACTGTTTTGGAAAACTAGGGTGAAGCCAGCTGGTTTAATAGATCTTGTAGAGGCTATCTCTTTAACTGAATCAAAACAATAATACTGAAGATCTGCGCTTATTGAATGTTTGAACTTTAATTTAATGTTGCTGTTGAGGGGCAGTTTATTTTTCCTTGAGCCAGGCATGGCCTAGAACTTACGTTAAGCTTAGTCTTATTTCCTTCTCCACCAGCATTCTCTCTATTAGGTCCTTAAGAGAGGCAGCTAGTTTGTCGAACTAACTATCTATGTTATGCTCCAAATACCTTTTACTACCTTCAGTTTCACCACATTTTTAGCAATCTGGTCATCAGTCTAGCCGTCGAAAGGGGGCACTCCCAGCACCATCGTATAGAGCAGCACGCCCAGGGACCAAATGTCGCAGCGCTAGTCATAGTTACGTTCATGCATTTAGGGAGCGGTGTAGTGAGTAGAACCCATAATCTTATTATCCTTTCCGTTTTTAATCTCTAACCCCATGTTTTCCTTCCATTCGTAGGCCATGCCAAAATCAATAAGGCCTAAATCCTCTTCATTTTATGAGTTTATTAGGAAGTTTTCAGCCTTTATATCTCTATGACATATTTTCAGGCCATGCAGATACTTTATGCTTTCCACTGCCTTTTTGAATAGTTTCTGAGCCCTCTTTTAAGCAATAGCTCCGTTTTCGAGCAGGAAATCAAACAAGTCTCCTCCCTTCCAGTAACTGCATAGAACAGTGTTTACTCGAGCACTAAGTTAAGGCAGTTGTCAAAGTCGTATATTTAGTGCATTTTTATGATGCTAGGATGATCTATTTTGCTCAGAATATGTATTTATCTTTATAGCATGCTCATGTCTTTGACCAACCTTTTGTTGATGATCTTTACCACTCGCTAGCAGCTAGGGTTGACTTTCGCTGTGGCCTTGTGCACTACTCCGAAAGCACCCTGGCCTATTGGCTTAGTAATATTTGATATACCTTTGAGCTCAAATCGTAGGCGGATCTAACATCAATTTTATTGATAGAAATCTGTTTAGATATGCACTGTTAACTCTTTTGGGGGTCTTCTTACAGCTGTGGCTGTGGCTAAGCTTGCATTTTAAGATGTATAATATGTGAAATTATTAAGTTTCTTCTATTTTCGATCTAATTTGTAAGCTATAAATTCAGTTATGTGAACATTAAACAATCAAGTTTTTGCTTATATAAAATTGATTTGACTAACTGAAACTATAATGAGTAAATTATAGTAAATATGAATGTGACCATGTATTTTTTAGCAAAGAAATACATTCGCAAAGATTAATATAAATTATTAACTTACAACTTATATAATCATTCCTATGAGGTTGGCTAGACTTTGTTTTTAATACTGTTTACGAACTCTTGATAGCTGATCTCCCCATCGCCATCTAAATCAGTTTCTTTCATTATTTATTTGGCTATCCTGTTCGGCAGCTACAGGCCCAAAGTACCAATCTGTGCTTGTAGATCAGCAAATGTTATTTTTCCGTGATTAGATTTATCAAAATACCTGAAGACTGTGGCTAGATAATCTTCGCGATGGCACAACTACCCACTGAGGCAACTAGCTACGAACTCATTGAAGTTTATCTTACCGTTCTTGTCCATGTCAATGCTCTTGAGAATGAAACGCAGCTAATTGCAGTTGGGCTTTATTTGTTGCCGCTTCAGGGCACTTTAAATTTAATCTACGCTCAAAAAACCATCGTTGTGCGAGTCGATAGCCATGAACTGTTTGCTTATGATTTAAGTTTAGCGGGCAGGCAGCTGGCTGGCAATAAAATTCAAAGTAATCGCTTTTAACTTCATAAATATGTATGTACTTTCGAGTATGTGGCAAACTATTTCCAGTGCTAGTAGTCAATCACAGTTTACTTTACTTTGGCTTCTTTCTTGAGCCACGGGTGATCTAAAATTTGGTCTAAGGTCAGTCTTTAATCACTTTTTACCAGTATTTTCCTTATCAGATCCTGAAGGAGAGGACTCAACTAGGAGAATTACTATTCTTAATATCAATCTAAGTACCAGTATTCATCTTCATGTTTTATACGTTCTAAAGAATCTCTAGATCGTCTTCTCCTGTGAAAGGGGCCGAGGCTGTTGTTATCACAAAAAGCAACACTCCCAGCGACCAAATATCGCATTTCTCATCATAGTTTTTGGCAATGACCTCGGGTGCTATGTAGTAGGAAGTGCCCTGAACTTTGTTGTCGCCCTTCTATTGCATTTCATACTGCATATCGTACTACCACTCGTAGGCCAAGCCAAAGTCAATCAGGGCTATTTCGTTGCTTGCCTATCGACTGAACATAAAATTCTAGGCCTTAATATCCCGGTGAGCTATCTTATGGACATGCAAGTATTTTACAGTTTTCACTGCCTGCTAAAATATTTAGCGGGCCTCTTCCTAGGAGAAATGCCCTTTGCTATCGATACGGTCAAACAGCTATCCTCCCTGCCAGAAACTAGATTACCGTATGTGTACTCAAGCACTAAGTATAAGTAGGTTTCATCTTCATAAGATTCGTATAGTTTGACGATGTGTGGATGGTCGACCTTCCTCAAAAACTACACTTATTTTTTCAAGGCCTAGATGTTTTTGACATTTTTTTTGCGAATAACTTTGACGACTCGATTGGAGTAGGGTGGTATTTTGAGGAGAGCTTTGAAGACTACTCCGAAACCTCCCTTGCCGATGGGCTTTGTTATGGCCTTAGTACTTTGGGGTTGAACTCGTAGAACTGCCTGATGTCTTCGTTGCGGGACTGGATGAAGAAGTCTTTTTTGATGCTTTGCCTTTTGGTGAGTGGCGTATAAGGAGAGAGGATTTCAGCGTACATTGAGGCTATTGTATATAGCAAACAAATAAAAATAGGAATAACATCGTATAGATACTATATAGATTATATCAGGTAGGAACATCATTAAGGTCATAAGTAATCAAAATTGTAGAAAATAGTTCGAGTTGCAAGACAATTAGTCATAATATCAAGTTAGCTAATTATAAATATATAGCCATCATATCTATATATAGCCATCATATCTATATATAGCCTTACTTATTGCCGGCCACACTATTTTCAAACCAGGGATGCTCCAGAACTTCTTCCAGACTAAGCCTATCTTCTTGCCAAGTTATCATATTGTTTATCAAGTCCTTCAACAAAAAACTTAAACTATTGAACTAAGAGTCTATATTCACACACTATTACCTTTCACGATGTTACATTTCTTTACGTTCTCAGCAATCTGAGCCGCGTAGTCGCCGTCGAAAGGCATTGATGCCAATACCATCGTATACAAAAGCGCTCCCAAAGACCATATATCACAACGCTAGTCGTAGTCTTTGTATTGAATCTAGGGCGCTGCATATTGAGGAGAACCAATTACTTTATTTTATCCATTTTGTTTCATTTCTGCGTTCATGTTTTCGTGCCACTCGTAGGCCATGCCACAGTCGAGCAGTCCCAGGTCTTCTTCCCCTGAGCGTCTCAGTATGAAGTTCTCAGCCTTGATGTCCCTGTGACAGATCTTCTGCTCGTGCAGGTACTTGACGCTCTCGACCACTCTCTTGAAAAGTTTCTTGGCCCGCTGCTCCTCGATGGGTCCCTTGTCCATGAGGTAGTCGAGCAGGTCACTGCCCTCCCAGTACCTAGCTATTGCCATGATT
>Ga0169931_10002278_pt1 | contig 31326 bp, 24 predicted proteins | sample Kivu_15m_20L_FD_129675 | JGI IMG/M metagenome (GOLD analysis project Ga0169931, IMG submission 129675) | Freshwater microbial communities from Lake Kivu, Western Province, Rwanda to study Microbial Dark Matter (Phase II) - Kivu_15m_20L... | ecosystem: Environmental > Aquatic > Freshwater > Lake...
GGTCGCTCTAGTTTAATATAAAAGCAGTCAATTTTTAAATTAAAAGACATAGATTGTGCTCTTTTTTTTTTCGTAAATCTGTGTTGAATGTTGCTGGTATTAGATTTAGTTGATGAGATTATCGGTAAAAATATAATCATCATGGCAAGAGCCTGAGTCCTCTGATCATGGGTCTGACTGTCTAAATCTTTCTGGTGCCGTTGTTGAAAATTTTTAGAATTACTGGAGCTCTGGATTTTACGAAAGCGGTTTATACCCTGGTAAAGATCTATGGGTTTAGTGTATTTTGGCCTTTCGTGTTGATGTGCTCGATGGACGGACAATGAGGCTTTTGGTTGGCCATGAAGATATGATGTTTGATATTGTTTACTACATTCATTTTTAGTTTTCCCTCGTTCTTGTTAACATTCAGCACTAAAAAATCTCTAGTCTGCTGTTTTGTGGCTTACAACTATGGTTTCTTTGCCCTTTTTCCTCTGGTCGATGGTTTTCTTGCAGGAAATAATCCTTGTTATTTATACTTGCGAGTGAAGTCGATTTGCCCTGACTAGCTAGGCGTTCTGGCGTGCACTTTAGCTAGCGACTTCTTTTTCCTGATGCCGAGTGTGTTGCATAGGCCTTTTGCTAGTCTACCTTACTACTCCTCACCACTCACCTATTATAGCCAGTTGCCATTCTAACTCTTTCGAGCCCTGTAGACCTTGAATTACTTAACCTAAGGAATGTCGCTGTCTTTGAAATGTTCTCTATATGAGGCATATGGTCTTTCCTCTTATATATTGGTTTGATACAAAAGCAGTGACTATCCATTATAGGCTTTTTAGTCAGTGAGGCAGTTTTTGTAGCGAGGTCGGTAGTGGGAGAGGGAAGTTTAAGCCCGAGTAGCCATCTGTATTCTGAGTTTTGAAGGTCTGGTTTTTGATCTTTTGGGTTATTTGCGTTGACTAGGTAGCATGTCTTTGCCCTATCCTCTGAAAAACTAATTGAAGTTGATCATGGTGACCTGCTCGCATTCCTGCCCCTCGTTCATTTTATTATTGTTTATTAATTACAAATCAATCTCAATATCATAAATTATTCGCAGACAAACCTGCTAATATCATTAGCTGAAAAAGCAATACCAAGCATTGTATGGTGCTGTCACTGCTAGGGAAGGAAAAACTATGAAGTAGTTGTGCTGCCTTTATAGTAGTCTGTGGCAATAATGGGAGTCAACTAGTGAAAGATGGGTCTTTATCTTTCCCTCGAGCAGGAATTGCCAACTGATTTATATATGAATTGTGATCTGTCGAATTGTTTCTTTGTAACAGGCATGTTAAAACTTGTCCTTTTGTTTTCACCCTCACCCTCACTCACCGCACAAACATGTACATAAGTCTACAGAGTGTTTCTATTAGCACTCTACCTAGCTACCTTCCTGAAATTAAACTAGGCATTAGTCTTCCTTGAGTAAGACTATGTATCTATATTGTTAGATTGTGGCTAGACAGTTATTCTTTTGAGTTAGAGCTGTATGGGGCAATTTTATTGATATTTTTTCTTCTCGCTATACTTTTAGAGGGTGGAAATCTTTATTTCGTCTAGTTACAGACATTATTTGATCTAATCGCTAATCTTTAGGAATTCTGTATTTGGAGCGAATCGCTATTTTAAAGCGCCTCTCATAACCATCCTAACACTTCTACCCTAAGTAGTCTAGTATCTTTTTTAATTGCCAGTCCTACTTTTAGCAGGTTATTATATTGCTATTAGGTTGGAATAGTCTATCATTCTGGTATTAGGCGAGTCTTTTGCTGTTTATTTTTGCTAGTCAGATAAGTAATAGTTCGTTTATTTATTTCTTTTTATTAATTTTTTTCTGTAACGATTAGAAAATCCATCACTGAGTTTAGCTGGCTTGTTGTTGATAAGGGAGGGCTACAGCTCCATATTATATTGATTTTTTGTAGTCTTGCTATTGTTGGGAAGCGATGGTTCTAGTTAAACAAAAGTGTCGAGGAGGCAAGGTATAGGCTAAACTTAAAGTTCGGTTATGAGGGTATTTTTGCTCTACATTTACTACTTTGTGACATTTGCGACTCTGCCATTATTTTTGTTGTTTATAGACGTATCTTTGTAAGTATTTTAAACTGGTGCTATGCGATTGTTGTATGATAATACTCTGCTTTTGTTGCTGGATGATAGCTTTTTTATGGTGTGAGGATGGTTAGATAACACTAAATTCACGACTGACTGACTGCTGCTGACCAGTAGTGATAGAAACACAATAAAAATAGGTTTTATAAGAAGATTTTAGGCAGTAACTGCTATAAGTAGGTATAACAAGTATTTTTAAAGCTTTTTGTTTTAGTAGTTGCGATAAGTAAGGCCGCACATCACTAGAAAGATACAACAGCATGTTAAACTTGAAACTATATACATTGATTTCTTCACTCTCCAAACAAACAGCTCATGACCTAATTTTTACTGCCTGTCTGCAGATTATTTGCATCGATTAAACATTATTTCCAGGCAGAAAACTCCCAGGGCAACAGCAGGGCCGAAGAATAGAGATGGCAACCAGTTTAGACAAGAGAAAGAGTACACGTTGCTGCATTAGAACAAGTTTATGTCCTACATGCAGAAGGCGTATATCCCGAAAATAGCAGTTATCAACATCAGCATTACTCTATTAGGTTTATAAAGCCAGAGAGCAGCCAGGGTGTAGTGCTTAAACAATAATTTAATGAGTTAACAGTAACTACCTTAAATCCTATTTGTATTTACTCGTTTATTTATGTAAACTATTTGTTGGGAATTAGCTGTGTATGTGTTAGCGAGCTGATAAGACTAGTGCATTCTAAGTACCCTTAGGGCTGTTTTGAGCCAGTAGAGAGCGACTATAATTAAGGCAGCGTTGATGATACAGGCTATGGGGAATAGGTCCAGCATGTAGTCCCTTATTAACTGATATATATATTTATAGTATAGCTAGTGTATAGCCCTATAATAGTTTCAACATGAAGATAACTATGGTTATCATGCCTAATCTTGTGTGTTTTCCTAATTATCCTGCTCTGTATTGGTTAGTTTATTGTCTTAGGAATTGGTCTCGGCCTAAAGGTGCAGGAGTAGGTTACCTACGAATTTCTACTTCTTGTAAATGGGCAGTCTTAGTAGGTCCGCCGTTGTTATCAGTACTTCCATGTCGCCCATAAAGTCATCTCTGAAAGAATTGTATCGTTTGTTATACACCTTCACCTTCAAGTCCGACGGCTGAGAGGATAGCTCTACAGGTAGGAACACCTGGTTCCACTCGCAGATGGTATCCAGGCAAGCGATGGGTCGAGTCATGAGTTTATGCTTGTTGTTGTAGGATATTATGCAGTATACATCGGTGAGTTGGGCCATTTCCTACTCGCTTTTGTCGACAAAGTTGAGAGCAAGTACTCTGATTTTGAGTTTAGTGTTGTCGTCTAGGGGGTAGAGCAGGTTGTAGCGTTACTATTCTTCAACTTGAGCTGGTTCTTTCTAAGATGAAACCAACAACTATTCCTTTATTTATTCTTTTTGTTGCTATATTAGTTTCTATTGCTATGATTTGAATGCAGACTGTTCAGTCTGTTATAAAGGCAGCTACATAACTGCTACTGGTTTTTCTTATAAAGGCAGTTCAACTATTCCAATTTATTTTTACTATAAAGGCAGCTCCACAATAACAGTAGCTGTTGTAATATTGTCAACATGTAGATCTAAAGGCTAGGCTTCATGGGACGCCTCTAAGTTTAGGTCACTTTATTAAGCAAGAATAGAAACAAACTAGTTTTATTTAGCAAACTAATGTTCACTCTAGCTATCTAGAAGAGTGTTCTTTAAGCTCAGATCAACCTATTTGTTGTCTTCCATCAGCAAAACTGACTCGAACTAATTACCCCTCTGGAACTAGTCGTTTTTGTCCACATCTTCGACTTTCTGCTATATGATCGACACAAACTAATCCTCCTTTCCCTATTCAACTCCCACTTTCGACTGTTTCTTGAAATCAAACTGCCTGCTTTGCAGTCTCTAGCTAATTAGAGAAGTGTTGCTGTGGTGTATGTTTGAGCTGATCACAAATATCGAGCCTACCTCTGGGTGTGCTTCTGAGTTTTGAGGGGTAGCCATTCCTTGGTCTTATATGACTACGTAGTCATCCTTGTTGGCAATGCTGCTGTGTCCGTGACTGCGCATAGTTCTCTGGCTTCTCCTCACCACACTCACATCCTGACTGATCTTCTTGGTGAAGGTATCCAGCTCGTTGTTGACTAAGTGATACAACTCATTGAACGATTTTAATTTTTTGTTAGTTTCTTCCCCGATGTCGGTATGGTCTTAAGGCAGCGGACCTTTCAGCAATTTGTCAGTAGGTCTGTTGTCTGGTTTGAAACCAGTTAGGTCTAAGTTTCCCTAAGGTGTCAGTTTGCTTTGAGTGATCCGTGTGAGCCTCCAGATGGCCTAGCTCGAAGGGTTAATTTGATGGGCCTGTTGGAAAGACTCGAGGGCCTATTTGGTATGCTGCTGTTATAGTTGAAGAAGTCCGCGCAGAACGTGGGCTTCGAAGTTGTTGGGTGCATTTTGAATGGCGTGATCCACATCAGTTATGTCCTTGCTGTGCCTGGCCTTCATCAAGTACAAGCAGGAGAGGCTACAGCAAATCGACTGGTAGGCTTCGCCAAGCTGTTGGTAGCGCGTTTGTATGGAAAACAAGTTGAAGTACGCTAGATAGCTTCGGGGGTTAAGTGTCAGTGAAATTTATAAGTCTTAGATAGCTTGCTGATCGAGGCCCATTTGTGATAGAAAGAGGGCCCTATTGAGATATAGGTTGGGGTTTTTGGGGTCGTTGAGGATGAGGGCAGTGAGGTTGTCTTTGCCCTGTTCGTAGTCGCCCTGGTAGAACTTGGTCATGATGGTTTTGAAGGTGTCATCGAGTTCAGCCATCACCAATAAACTTACAAATATTACTCAGCGTACAAATATTAATAACGTACAAAAATAAAACATAAAACTCATAAAAAGATGCATCATAAAACAGGCCATCGCTCACTTATTATTCTCCTGAAGACTATAACAGTTTGCTATACCTGCAAAAAAAATTGAAACTGTGATGAATAGTCAGTAGATCATAATTTTATGTAACAAAAAACATGAAATAGCGCAGAAAGATAGTAATATTATTTTTAAGCCACAGTATATGCAATGAAAATTTGATTGTTATAGCTGATTGGCTGATATACTATGAGTGCATAAATATTGCTGGACTAGGACTGTTAAGAGATAAACTATGAGCATGTAAAATAATCAGTAGAATAAGAATGTAAAAAAGTAAATAATTACTAAATATTATGAGAATGTAAAATAATCAGTGCTGGATTGCCTTTTGCTGCCAGGACTGACCTAACTGATCTAGAGAGTCTTCATGCTTTACTAACTCTGCTTTGCTAAAGTTTTTAGGCCAGACTGCTCCGTCAAGTCCCACCTTTACATCTTATAGGGTTTTAGAGGGCGAAGTACCTAATCCATATCTACTGTTGTTATGATTATTGTTGTTGCTGTTATGATTGTAGTTGCTGTTATTATTATTATTGCTATTATGGCTGTTGTTGGAGTTATAATTGTCGCGGCCGTTATAACTGTTATTTAGATATGGTTAAAAGTTTGCAGTGGGTTGTTGTAACTGTGCCCTCGGTTCTGTTTTTATCCTTGTGGGCTGTTGTTAGTTTGCTATATTTTCTGTTTTGACCCTTGTGGATTGTTGTTGTTAAGCGTGATCGGCAAGATATGAGTTTCGATTGTACATTCTGGCGAGTTACTTTATGCGTCTGGCCTATTAGAATCGCCTTTGCTCTTCCTGCCTTTGCGCGTATAAAAAATCTCTCTGCTTTTATATTCTGCCTTTTTCTGCCTTTTCACTTATTTGTTGTTAGTAGACTTCGCTGAGTCTGACCTTTTCCTCTTTCTTCCTACGAGTGCGCATCTAGTTTTCTGATAGCAGATGATCAAGGGCCTATTGGTCGCATCTCATCGAGTAAGACTTTGTTTCGCTTTGCTCCTGTTCTTTTCTCTGCTGTTTCTCCATCATTTGTCGCTTATTATACTCGAGAATTCCGTGCATTTGCCGACGACGCATCATGAAGATTTCGGCCTACTGCGAGCCAGCTTGATGGTACATACCAACAATAAATATATTAGCAATAAACACAATAACGAAAACAATAATAGTTTATTTAAAATTAAAATGACTGCTTCAATAAACCATAAACAATAGACTTACTATGCCTTAAGATTAATTTATTTTGTTACAAGATATGCTTTTATTTTCAAGAGAGTTTTATCGAAGGCAGAAAGTAGACTAAATCATGAGAAATTGAATCCTTAGAAACCCTTGCTCCTGCTGAATCCTCTCTGACCGAAACCTCCTAGACCACCAAATCCTCCGAGGCCGGAGAAACCAGACTGACGATTACTTCCGGTGTTGTCTGCTTTCTTTCTATCTCTCATGCCTTCAAAAGGATCACTATTCATAAAGCCTCCGAATTCCTTGCCGCTGTTCTGGAAAAACATTTTGAACATTTGCATAGGGTCTACTCCCATACCTGCTTCCTAGCCGTTAACTGTGAATTTGAAGGCGGATCCCATGTTGCCCATATTGAAGTTTTCTCCCATATTACCCATGTTAAAGTGAGTGCCCTGCTAGAAATCACCCATGTCTCCATCGGAGTTGATACCTCCAATATCATATTTCTTTCTTTTCTAGGAATCTCCCAGCACTCCGTAGGCTTAGGCAACTTCTTTGAACTTTTTGGAAGCTTCTTCCTGCTACACCGCCGACTTGTTTCTGTTTCTATCAGGGTGGTACTTAAGTGCTAGACCCTTATATGCTTTTTTGATTTATTCTTCTTTGGCAGTCTTGGCTACTCCAAGAATGACATAGTAGTCCTTGCTTTTCCTGGCTTGCTTTTCTTTCTTTCTGGCCTATTCTATCTTGGGCTTCATGTTGGCACTGGGATCAAGTTCCTGTATTCTGGCGTAGTCCTGCAGAGCAGCGGAGTAGTCCTATCTTTCCATGTTGACCTCTGCTCTTCGAACCAGCGATTTCAGGTAGTTAGGATCTAGTTCCAAGGATTTGTTGAGATCAGTAAGGGCCTTGATTTTGTCGCCTCTCTTCATGTAAGTCAGTGCTCGATTGGAGTAAACTACTGAATTAAGTTTTTTATTGAAGGGATCCAGCTTTAAGGCTTAGCTATACTTTAGTTCGGCTCCTTGATAGTTGTTTTTCTTGAGTAGTTCGTTACCTTCCTCTTTGTATTGTTCGCACTGATTGCAGTTTTTAAGGGCAGTGTGGCATTTTTTGTGCTCTGGATACAGTCTGATTCCTTCACTGAAATGCTTCCTGGCCTTTGCACTATCTCCACCGTAAAGATCAATTATTCCTTTCAGATAAATTACCTATGCCGATTACGGTTGTTTGACTGTTTTCAGGAGAGTAGCTGCTTAGTGAGTTTGCCCTGTTTTGGCCAGAAACTCCACTTTGCTGAGTTTGAGTTTGTCGCTGTTGGGTATTTTGTTGAGAAGATACCCCACACATGACAGGGCTTCCTCGTAGTTTTATGTTTTTTCAGCCTACAGGTAGCGATTGTAGTTGGACTTGAAAGATTAGACCTCTTCGAGTTCGTTAGAATTGGCAGTGTTCTTCTATAAGCTCACTACTGCCTTAACAGCCTCTAATGCTTCATTCAATCGCAATAGTTGCACACAGGCCTGTGACTTTTTCTTGAGAATTTTGACTAGTTCTGGACTGAGTGCCAGTGCCCTGTCACAGTCGCGAACGCACTATTAGTAGTTGCTGAGGTTGTAGTGGCAGAGGGCCCTGTTGGAGTAGAAACTAGGTTCGTTGGAGTCGATGGTGATAGCCATGCTGTAGTGAGTGATGGCCTTATTGTAGTCTGCTGATTTGTAGGCTTGGTTGCCTTGTTACTTGTATTTGAGAGCTTGAGGATTGCGTTCGATGTCCATTATCGTTACTAATTATAAGCTCTCTCCTGCCTATACTATTTAAAATTTATAGACTTTTCTAGAATGTTCTAAGCTCAAATATAGCTAAAACTAAAATAAATAAAATAAATAAAGTAAATATCTAAGAAATTGTGATTTTTTATTTAATCTTAGGTAATTCTTTTTAAGCCTTTAGGCATAATATGCTGATATTACAAGTAATCACAAGATATTTTATTATTTATTAGCTGATATAGTTATATGTAATCAGCCAAAGGTAACTGACTATACGAGTGTGTAGTTGCCATGAGCCACTGCCGAACTGCTCACTTTCTTCAAGCTGGGCATAAAGTTTGATCTGACCAGCTACCTTTACTTCTGCGTCTTTGAGAGTATTACAAAGTACTTTTTCTACTTGTTGTCCTAGATCTCCTCCAAAATACACACACTGCTCCTTATCCTTTAGTAGGACCTTAGGCCCATGTTTTTACGAAGATTCTATACGAACTATAATCTTTCTTTTTACTTTTCAGCCATCCACTCACCGTATATTCGCTATTGGTTAAGTCTATTGGTTTATTATTTGATCGTACCTTTTTATTTCTTTGTTTTGTTGCCTATAAAATAGTCAAAATATCGATTGTTATTAAGCTGAACGTTAAGATTATAAATCTATTAGTCAGTTATGAGTAGGGCACTATCTACTATATCGCGTAGGGGCAGGGTTGTTGAGCAATAGTTGATATCTTTGAGTTTTTAGAGACCAATCACGAATTAGTCTTAGAATTATTGATCTTACGCATTGATATTAAGCTTGTTTGCAAGTTTGTTGGTAATGCTCATGGCTAATTTGACAAGGGCAAAGTATTTTTAATGGAAGACAAACGTCATAAGCTAGCGGATGTACTGGATAGGAAGGCTGTATACGAATAGACTTAGGAACCACTGGAATATCCACAACTAGTCTAATAAACCTACTTGTTCAATCTTAGCAGCCAACAAAGGCAGTCTTTTTCGCAACAAAGCCCAAAACACCGCAATATAGAGTTTAACTAAGAGATAGCCTTCTTAGTAAAGGCCCATAAGTAGCAGCTACGGGTGTATCATTAAATGCAGGAATGCCTCAAAGGATTAAGCTTCCTTCATACCGTATATGAAGAAGTAGCCTGCGACAAAGTTCATGCCCTGGGTATATCCCAGCGTAGGAAGATGCAGAGCTAGTCGTCTAAGGGTGTTTCTGAATGCCTATCTGTTTTAGGCTTGTTTGAAGAGTGGCTAATCAGGATAGGTGCGGTCGATATCCTTGTCGATTTGAGCAAAGCATGGGTGCTGCAAGACCACTGGTCCATACTGCCATGTGAGGTTGGGGACTTGGTGGATGTGAAGAAGTTTTCTCCAATCCAACTATTACTTAGTGGGTTTTCTGCCTACTATCTGTTTAGTGGTATGGTTATAATGTTGTTCTTTTTTAGCATAATCTCCGAAACAGTTTCCCATTATATTGTCTTGACTGATTAGTAAAAATGAAGTATAGAATCATAATCGCAAGAAAATTCAAAATTTATTCAACTATAACAAAATGAATATATATTATTGATAGACAATATTATTCTGCTAACAGTACTGATACCGCATACGAATTCTTATAACTCAGTCAAAAAAAGTACATAGTAATTATAACTTTACCGTTTTTGATACATTAACTTTCTAACTCAAAGACTACACGATATAGAATGGTTAAAATGCAGTTGATGTTAATTATAATCATATTGCTATGTTTCTCTGACATATTTTGGCGTTGGCTACCTTTTGTTCCATGTACTTCTTCTCATTAGAATCTGGTTGACTGAAGATATATGAGAAATTGAAGTGCCTATTTAATTTTTTTAAAGGCGTTTTAATCCAGCCCCTCCTCATTTTCTACTGGATAGTCATCAGTCGTTTACTGCTCTCCTCCATTCTATTATATTAACTATTTATTGGTTTAAAAATCACAAATAGCTTATAAACTATGTGACTCGGGCCATATGATTCTATTATAAAGTAGTCCTTAACCTATTATTTTAAAATTTCTATTCTTTTTTATTTGAATTATTTTGCAATTATTTGATTTTCTTTATTAATTTTATTTAATAAAATGCGGAAGTCATCCATCGGCAAGTCTGCGAATTTGAAGCAAACTGGATCAAGAGAAAGCTAGGGCAAGTAGTTGAATGGCAGTATGGTAATTGGAGTCAGCATTTCACCTGAAAACTAATCTTTTTGTAAGTTATCTATAACAAAGAAAAAGCGGTTGAGTAGCGCTTCAGTGCCCTCAACTACAATAGTAGCAGCTAGGAGTAGATCGAGCAGTAGATAAGGCAGATTCGCAACAAAATCAGGTAGTTTGAGGAGATAACTGATAAAAAAATCAGCAAATACTACAGTCAGCTAAGGTAGGCCCTACCTTAGACCGAGCTGACCCAATAGCAGCGATGCTAGATATTAAAGATGTAGATATCTATCTGCAAGCAGTTGCTAGAGTTTCAGGGCATATAGGTCGTTAAGGTAAGTATGACTGTATCTAGGTATTTGTAGCATGAGTCAGATAAAAGAGCAATAGGCAGCGTTCGACGCGATAAAAAACATCGAGTTTACTATTCCCATCTAGATATCAGTGGCCAAGAAGAAAATTGTATAGATGTCGGCATTTATAGACATGGCCACTATAAAGCAGAAGCGCAAATCCTAGTAGCTGGTGAAGGTTGAGATAAACAACTAACTTCAGTTCTAAAAGACTGCAATGCTGCGCAAACACATGTAGATTGCCATGTTGTATGAGATGGATCTCAACTAGAAGTAGCTGAAACTGGACTAAAACATGTACAGCTTTTAAACAAAACTATAAACACTCAACAAACGTTTTGCAGAACTCACCAAAACTGCATAAGAAAAGAGCATAGTGGTAAGCAGCAATAAACTTATGGTTCAGCTCAAGGAAAAGAAGAACATCCTGCACAAACAACTGGAAGATATTAAGAAGAAAATAGCCATTTGCAACAATAATTAGGTGACCTCGCACACCATGATCAAAAGGGATATAGAACATATCCGCAAGGAAATGACCGAAAAAGACTTAAAAATATAGGCAATCAGGCAGAGTTTGGAGGACGTAAGCACCAGGAACAACTCTTTCATGCTTGACTAAAGCCTTACCAAAAGCCTAAGAAAAAGCATATCTTACAACTACGCAGAAACACTGCTGAAAATGAAGGCTAAAGTCAAGCCGCCCCAGGAGAACACGAATGCAATCAATAGCCCATCAGCTGTGAATAATAGCCCATCAGCTGTGAATAGCAGCTTGATACTAAAGCCCAACTTTAAAGTAAAGAAAGTAAAGAACCAATTGTCTTTAAGCGTAGATAAAATAGACAGTCCCAAAAAGAACACACTAAATGAAGCAGTGAGCATAGAAATAGCTTCAGTTACTCTGGAACTGCCAGTAGTGGCAACCAAAGTCAAGGGATAAGCTGCGATAATCGGTAACTAGGGGAAAGCTTCGATGGAGAACAACAAAGCAGGCACTCCTTTTAGTAATAAAAAGGAAGTATATGCAATCGACACGCACAAGGGAGCAACTGATTTAAACAACAGCAACAATAGAAATTTAGTGAATAAGGGTGATTCTCTGGCTTTAGTGAATAAAGGGAGTAAAAACCCTTAAAGCATGTAGTTGTAGTTCGATTTCGATGAAGAAATATTGGTGTAGGGCTGATATTGAATGCTTTTTAGACTATATAATCTAAGCTCACAAAATCATCATCTATTATATTAAAAAAATAATATCTATTTTATGTCTTAGTCACTCAATAAGTCAACTGACTCGGCTAGGCTTAATTAAGCTAATATTGCTATCAAGTCTAGATAATTTTGTAAAAATCATGGCAAAACCATCTAACAAGCCTGAAAACTCTTTCAAATCACTAAGAACGAGCTTAGGATGACTGTCAAATTAAAAAATGAGTGCCAAATTTAAGGGTGATGAGGGGTCTTGTGGTATTAATCGTTTATAATAATATTGATTGTAGCTTATGAATTTAATCAAGTATCGGAGCGAGGGTATTCTAGTATCAAGATAGCCTATAATAAAAATTTTATTGACCCAACGCCTATATTTTTTTAAACATATGAACTTCTCCTTAGAAATAGAAAACTCTCCCAGAACCAACAACTGTCCCTGCTACCTCGCCTCCAACTCCAGCACGCCCTACCCCACCTGTCTTTCTCTCTAGGGCTAAGTCTTCCTTTAGTCATCACATTAACATCTACCATCACTCTCACCCTCACTCTCACACTCACACTCACACTCACACTCACCATCTCAGCAAGAATCCCTCTCTTCGTCTTATTCTAAGACTGCCCTCATAAAGAAGGCGGATAAGAGCAAGAAGAGGGAGGGTTGCTAAGGTATGAAGAGAGAGGGTAGTTGTGGTAGAAGGAAAGAGGGTAGTTGGAGTGATGAACAAGTGCTCTAATACTTCTACGCCACCCTCTCCTTTGCGGTCTAGAACCATTTCCACACTATCAGTTGGGACCACTGGAAGCCCAATAGCTTCTACAACCATGTCTCCCAGCACCTGACTAAAACCCTAGGGAAGACCTAATCCAAGGACAAAAGACAGTGCCGCACCAAGGATCAGAACCTGAGATTGAAATTCTTCAGAAACTCACAAGGATAGAACCTCATCGAAGCCGCCTACCATCAAATAAAAGAGTGGGTGACTCACAACAGCAATAGCGCATCAGGAGGAGTAAATAAGGAAAGGATTTTGCGATTCAGGAACATTTTGGGGGAAATAAATAAGTTAGATCTTAGTTGCTTTAAAAAGAACGAGTACTGTGATGCCCTGAGTTTATCGATTGAGCAATCCAAGGATGCCATAAGTTGGCTGGATAGTGTGCAGTTTAGTCACTGCCTATGATTACCTTATCTTCCATTCACGTCAATCTTCCATAAATCACAACTGCAATATATCAGCATATTAATGCTCATAAATACTATTTAGTCAGATATCTATTTATATCCACTAGATTTATCATATATTTTATCGTTAGGTTCAGCAGACAAGCAGCCCTCAATCATGGTTGAGGTTTTGGGTGTTGTTGGAGTGTGGTCTACTAGCCTACACTTCTTCTAAATCTACATCTATGGAATCCACTCTCTTTTTGGACCACGGTGAACAGGTCTCCTCGGGCAGCAGCAGTGTTTTGCTGGGTACGCTGATGGCTAGTGCTTTGCTGGTTGTTTTGGCAGATTTTTTTGTCTATTTTTTTATTGGACGTTGATATATTTTGCTGATGCGTTCTTGCCTCTTTATTTTCTCCTACTCGTGAAATATCATCCTGGTGCGATGAAACTTCACCTCGATCTACTTATTAAAGTGCTTCTTAGGGTTTATATGTTTCCTGATGTTTTTATTGCTACTAGGGCTTAGCAGTACTTCATGCCGACTACCCAACAGTGTGACTTCTTGATTATTAAGCAACGTTCCCTCTTGATGACCTATAAAAAACTGTTGGATGGCTGGCCTGTTATCAAAGTGACTCTGTTTTGTAGTTTTAAAGGAATAGTTACTGCGCATCGACTGTTGATTTGCACTTTGTTGTAGTGATCTTCTGATTGTTTGCTGGCCGACTAGGCTGTTACAAGGGTATATTTGATTGTGGTTGTTGGATGAATGCCTCAATACCTTCTACAATATATTCTTTCGTGGCACAAAATAAGCGCTGATGGGACTAGTGCACTCCCTTGACAATGACATTGGCCCTAGAGATGAAGAATATCGCTTCTGCTGCAGCGGAGATGACCTGCCAAGAGTGCTAGTGGCTATTAAATGATACTTATGGCGATAGGAACTGGTCTATTCGTGGGCAGTTGCTAGCGGAAACTTGATTTATTTGCACTGGAGAGGGAGTTTGTGCTTATGTTTGTGACGATGGGTGCGTATGAGCATGTTGGACATTTATATTGCTTATTGACTGTAATAGATACTTAAAGGTAGGATATAATGAGTGACTATAAAAACAATAATCTCTATTACACTAATACGATACATTTACTATATGCTTTAATAGAAATTAAACATCTTATTATTAATATCAAAAGGTCAATAAGTTAATACTGTATAATTATGAGTTAATACTTATCATTATGAGTTATTAGTGTTATAGTTATGAATTAATAGTGTTATATTGATGAGTTAGTAGCACTAGGCGGAAATTCAGCTCAATCATCGCAACAGCTAACGCAGACCAATCTGCACTGAAGTAGACTACAAGTAGCCTTCCTTAAGGAACTAATCTCTCAAAAGCCTACAACATAAACAGCAGTCTTAAGTTAAAATATATGCTAGTGCTTTCTTCGAGGAGTACAAACCTAAAGACCCCAATTTTCCCCTGAGGACACTTATTTCTTCTACTTATCTGACCATGAAGAAGTACGGTAATGGATATTTTTATGGTTAGCTGAGAAGCTAGCTGAGATATGGAGTGGGAGTGATGGTTTATAACGACAATAGAGTATACGAGGGTGAATGGAAGGATGATAATAAATAAGGGTTTGGGGTCGAGATGTTTACTAATGGGTGTTCTTATAAGGGCGACTATAAAAAAAACAAACCTTACGGATTTGGATGTTTTTCGTGGCCAAATGGGTAGTACTACGATGGGCAATGGGTGGAAGGAATCAGGTAGGGTTCAGGCATGTGGAGGGGAGTATAGGGAGACTCATACAAAGGTTAGTGGAGGCAGGATAGACCCGAAGGCTATGGAGTGCATACATCGCTCAAGGGGGATACCTACGAGGGACAGTTTAAAGATTCACTCAAGCACGGAAAAGGCATATAAAGATTCGCTAACGGAGATATTTATCGAGGCAACTACCAGTGTGGCAAAGCCTAGGGTTACGGATAGTACTATTGGGTCAACGGAAGTCACTTTAAGGGGTAGTTTCAGAACGGACTTAGGAACGGCAAAGGAGTATGGAAAAGAAGCAAATAAAAGAATAGCTAGTATAGCATTCGCAAGAAAAGAGTTAACTCCCAGCAAGACACAACAAAGAAAAGGGTGGAATCGCAACTGGGAATCAGCAAGTTTAATACCTTTAAGGGTGAGTAAAAGGGAGACAGCTATGAAGGATATTACAAGTAAGATAAGAAGTGGGGGCAGGGTGTGTTCAGGTGGGCCAGTGGAAACTTCTACAAGGGTAGCTACTAGGCTGACACTCGAAGCGGGTACGGCTAAATGTACTGGAAAAACGGAGGCTATTATAAAGGCGAGTGGCTCAAAGGCATCCAACATGGTGAGGGATAACTTTTTTTGCCAGGAATGGGCTACAAACGTGGTCTTTTCTAGAACAACGTGATCACTTAGGTCTGGGAGCAGCGACTCACCTAAGTCAAGCCCAAACATCCGATCAAAAGCCATTTCAGGACGTCTACTGAGAAAAAGGAAGTTTAATAGAGCAGGTAAAAGCCCGTGAGACGAAGGAAGACCTAGACCAACTACATGACTCCTGTGAACAAGCATACGCCCTCGCTCAAGTAGTGGAGAAGCAGTTACCAGCATTCTAGCCCACTCAAACTTCCCAGGACCACCAAAAACCATACCTAAACCCAATACTAAGTATAAATGAGTTCGAATTTATAAATATAGACCAAATATGGAAATCGGATGGGACCCTTAAGGTAGACCAAGGCGAAAGTTTGTAAGAAACATCTTTATGCCAGTTTCAATCATATGGCAGCCAAGCATAGTCACCAGAGTTTTGCAGCTAAGAAAAAGTGCGAGTGGGACTAGAGGTAAAAACAGATTTCTCAGGACAGGCTGCTGCACTCGTCATTTTATCTCCACAAACTCAATGTCATGCACAATATAGAGACCCGTAAGTTCATCGCCAAACAGCAGAGGAAGGAACAACAGTCGCAGATGCTCAAACAGCAACAACAGTAGTCGCCCTCCTTGTTGTTTCTAGGTAGACTAGAAGCCTAACAATATTAAAGAAAAGCAAATAGTAAAGCAAAATTAGACGAGATCATCGTTAGTAACAAATCAAGGGTTTGATTGTAAGTGTGATTTGAGTGTTTTTAATTTTAATTAAATGAATTTTAGCTTAGAAATTAGTATAAAATTAGTAGTTGGGCCTATTTAAATGTGCTAATATGAGTTAATGATTATAATATTGGTTGTATGAGGGTAATAAGCGATTCTTCGTTGTGCGCTTTGCTGGTCATCGTGCTGGGAATGCCTCTGCTGCTCTACATGTAGTTGTATACTCATATAGTAAGCTCAACAAACCTAACGTCTACACTTACAACATCGTCATTGCTGGCAACCCCAAAGAAGCAGTCATGCTCGCTTACTATCTAGATCGGCACATCAAACGATAAACTCACCTCTACCAAGGAGTGCTCTAGTTTAATGTTACCCTTGTAGCACCTGCCTAGTCACCCAAAATCAAGCAAACGTATATTAAGGGCTATAAAGTTATGGCTAGATTTTGGAAAAATAAATGATATCGTTCTGTGGGGTAGAGCGGGAGTGGATGGCAGTGCTAGATGACACCAGTCTCAAGTACAATATCAAACAGTACGGCATATACTTCGCAGAAACAGTCGACAGCAATGATAAAACAGATTTCAACGTATACTCTACAGAGACATCATTCCTATCCTCATTTGCCAGCTACGGACTCTCTAATTACGCAGCCAGAGACTTCTTCCAAAAGTTTGCAGCCAGCATCAATCAAACGCACCCTTAGAATGACCAAAACTCTAGAAACAGTCAATAAAACTCACATACACTCGACTAGCTGTCCAGTTCTCGCATTATAAGGAGCTACTTGCCACAACTTATGCAGGAGGAAGGCTTCAAGTATTTCAGCCAAACCCTGGGACTAGACTCAGCATACATATAGAACTTTATTGTGCCGATTATACTGGGAAACTATCTGCATGATGCCAACTCCCTTTCAACTCTCTTCAAACTAATGCCAGCTTTCTGCGAACGACGCGGGATAATGGGCAAAGCACTCATACTCCATTAAACCCATTAGAAGGTCATCAAAAGATTACTGCAGTCCATCAAGACAGTCCAAATTAACTTTATTCAAAATTTATCAATATCTGCTCAGTCTCTCGTAAAACACCCTCTCAACCCCAAACGAAGACTAGTCAGGTCAGTACTCTCTCCTATAGGCTCCACTGAAGAAGATTTCAACCACAACAACACTTAGTTCGGGACTGCTTTCAACTAGAGTGGTCGTTTGTAGCTGACTAGTGACATTTTGTTTAGTTTCACGTAGGAAGGGGTAGCTTCTGGAAAGCAATACTCGTACTACAAAACGGTGATTGATGGTAAGGTCAAGAACGATGACAACTACGAGTAGTTTTTCACTATATACCTAAAAAACAGACCAAAAAAGAGGTAGGAGGCCAAGTAAGAACGAAGATAGAACGAGGGAAAGGTGGGAGAGAGGCGGTACTCTTACAATCCGATCTACTCTATTACGAGACTTTGTGCTTAGAACTGCAAGGGTTATGAGCATAGTGTGTACCTACTGATTTCAAAGCACAAACTCACTTCCTCAAAGCAATTAGCCATGTTTTAAACCCATAACATTGTAAGTTTCCGCAAATTCTTCATGCCCAAGGCGCAGATGCCGAGCAACAAACAGATAAAGGAGCACGAGAACATATACAAGATATATGATATAAGCCATATAAGTGACAGTTTGTAGGTGCAACTGAACACAGTTAAAGCACTAGCAAATGCCATAATAAATAAAATTAAGCAACAGCATCTTATGTGAATCAACCAATTACCGCATAATGATTAGTCTTATCTAAATATGAAAATATCAAATCATGTTGTGGATGTCGAAACTGATCTACATCTAAGACACTGACAAACCAGGGAATATGATATTTGAGTCAATTAATACTGTTTAAGGCACTGTTTCTTCTTTTTTCTTTTCCTAAACCCAACACTGTCTTAGCAGCTTTCCCATTTCCTTTACCAGCTACACTCTCTATGTAAACTACACGATGGCCTTAAACTTGCTCAGGTTATTGTTGAGAGATCGCTTTTTGGAGGCGCAAAGGGTCAGGATATTGCCGATTTTAGCATGGATGTAATTTTCGCTGGACATTGCCGTTGGCATTCGGTCGAGACAGTGTCTGAAGATGAGGTTGAGCTTGCTAACGATAGTGAGTATTTATGCAAACTGGTATGGGCCCACCTAGCGCAGGGCAGTCAGGTAATCCTCATCGATCCTGGCGTTATTGAAGTAGGAACTCCTGTACAGCTGAACGGCCTCATTCTTCATGAACTCAATTATCAGTCTGCGGTGGTTTTTCTAGCCCAGTGCGCTTAGTTTGTTAGAAGTATTGAGCTTAGATGCTAACACCCTCCACTGCTCCATTATAGCCAGAGTATCTTCTAGGCCTAATTACCTAACGCTGTCTTTGATGAGACGCCTTAGATTAGTGCGGTGGATATCAGTACGACAAATAAAAAGGGTGAATATCGATTAAAGGCAAGAGTTCATGCTATGATAGCTAAGAGTTTAATTATTATTGCCATCTATATTAAGATGCTGCTTTTAAATGACATCAACTGCAGCCACATTTAACAAATTAACAGTCTATAATATATTTATAGATGATTGATTGTGATTTGGGATTTTTTATTGGCGAAGAACTCTTTGAAATATAATAAATTCTATTACATCATTTCGAAGGCACCTTAAAATTACATATCTGAATATCTATTGTATTAAAAAAATAAGATCTATCACTGAAAATTATTCATAAAATACTATAAGCTAAAAAAAAAATTTGCATCCCAGAGGTCAAAAGGCATTATCAATACTCTGCAACGAATTTACTGTTAATTTTAAAAACTTCTTTTATTTGAATGTTTTTTCTCAAAGGTATTAAATCTTTTTTAAAAAATAAATGTCATAAAATCATTTAATGTTAGTTAGTTTTTGATTTAAAGGTGTTTAGATTCTTTCAGTTCATTATTTTGTGTGGGCCTTATTAAATTGTTTTTATAATTTTATGGGCAAAAGAGGCAGGAAAGCCAGACTTATTGTCGAGAGGCAGAGCGAACAGGAAGAGTAAGATTTTGACTTATAAATGCCTACTCCAACGCGTAGTAGTGTTATCATGCAGGCAAAGGACGCCAGGACAACAGCTTGTCCGTACTCACCAAAAAGTTTATAGACTTGCTAAGAGCCAGCTAAGATGGTACTGTGGATCTGAACGAGGCAGTGGAGGTGCTTGGAGTGCAGAAACGGCGTATCTATGACATAACAAACGTACTGGAGGGCATTAACTATGTATAAAAAATACACAAGAACACTATTAGGTGGGTAGGAGGCAGCGATGATCCTCAGGTCGATCGCTAAATCATATAGATGCAACAAAAAATGTAAGAGATGGAAGCATAAGAAAAGCAGATTGATAAATAAATTGAACTGATTAATCAGCGCATAGAGCAGGAGTACCTTAACAACCCAGCACTTAAACCTTACCAGTACATTACCTACGAAGACTGTCTGCGAATCTGTGAGCAAATCCATCACGACCAGCCCAATAAAACTATGCTAGTAGTCTCAGGGCCGCAGGGCTCAACCGTCGACCTGAATAAAGGCCATAAAGGCGAGTCAGTGCTGACCATGACTTCTCACAATCAAGAGCCTTTTAAACTTTACACATGCAAGCAAAGCTAAGGCATTAAATAAGTTTTTCCTCAAAAAATATGATGATTGATGATTGATTGATGATTGCTCTTTTATTAAGACTATAAAAAATGCAAGTCTTATTCCTGTTTATATCAAAGTTTAAATTAATTGACTCGGTTTGCTACTAAAATATTTTTAATATATTTTCGGTTTATATATTTTTTGATTATTTATGAGTGAGTTTATAAACTGGTTTTAAATGTAGAACTAAACTTTTCCCTACGATCCGAAATGGTAGGCTGTACAGTTTCAGCTTCCTGCCAAACGAATCATATCTTTTCAGGACGTCACTGAGTACCAGCAGCGACCTATACATGACGAGTACCTTTACTTTCTGGCCGATCTTCAAAAAGTAACCTTGGAAAAATATAGGCCATTCAGTCCAAAAAAATTTCAGATACTGTCTAGACTGCAAAGTTTAGCATATTTAGTCCCTTGTTTGCAGGTCTAGAGTAGTTATTAGAGCAGACACCTCCCATCTAACAACCCATGCGCTTCGGCAACAAAGCATTCAAGTAGTGGTCCGAAAAGGCCAGCGGGTTTGCAAATGATTTCATCGACAAAATTATACCTGCTAAGATCGGCGGAGCCAAAAAGGAACTGTTTACGTATTTAATGGAGTCGTGGGGATCAAATGTGCGACTCGACTATGGATCAGGCCACGAAATGTCCTTCATGTACTTTTGTTGGGCACTCTTTCGCCTCGGTTTCTGCGGTTAGAACGAGCTTGAACAGTTAGTGCGGCTGCTGTTCTACAAATACATAAACCTGATGCGTAAGGTGCAGCTACGGTACAACTTGGAGCCAGCTGGCAGTCATGGAGTGTGGGGCCTAGATGACTATCACTTTCTGCCGTTCCTTCTGGGAGCCTCATAACTGATAGGTCACTCTGAACTGTAGCTTCCAGAGTCAATACACAAGGTAACATCGCTAATATGCAGGTGAATCTGATAGACCGATATGCGAGTGAGTACATGTACATTAACTGCATCAAGTTCACCATGGAGGCCAAGAAAGGCGTGCCTTTTGCGTAGTCTTCGCCAGTGCTCAACAACATCAGTGGGGCTGCTAGCTGGTAAAAAGTCACAGGTGTAATCATGTAATGAGGCAGGGCATGATAAAAATGTACAAGGCAGAAGTGCTGGGCAAGCATCCAGTCATCAAGCACCAATATTTTGGTACTATCGTACCCTACTGACAAACAACAATCTGATAAAAGCCTTTCATATATGCTAGTTTTTACTTATTTTTAGCATCAATAAAACAAAACTATGCCATATAAGTCATGAAGTCTTGAATAAAAAGACTATAAATCATAAAACTAATCTAGGGCTAAAACTAAAAACCATCTATATTATGCAAGCATGAGGGAACCCTATATTATTGAGTATGATAGTGGGCGAGTGCGGTTGATGTGATTTGTGGGGAGTTTGGATATGTGGCAATATTTTAAATATTTATATTGATTTGGTACAAATCCACAACAGCATCTAAAATAGGCAATTTGGTTAGGGCTTGCTGAAACCAGAACAGCAATCGCATGTATTGAAATATGTTATTTGCCAGTTTTTATGGATCACGTGATTGTATATGCGGTTTTGTGTGGGCTATATATGGGGTTTAACGTTGTTGGTGTTGGGTCGTGGCTATAGTTTTTGTGATTATATTGCAAAGTGAAATGAGGAAGCGTAGCAGTAACTCGCAGGGCAGCGATCGCTCCCTAGAGGTTCACCCCCCTAAGTTCTAGAAGAAATTTATTTCCTTCGACTATGGCCGCAACCTCGAATGTTTTATTGCCCCGGCTGCCTAGAAGATAGCTTCGGTGCCGCCCTTGCGACTCCCCGCTCATGTTCGCAGACATCACTAACCCAAAACAGAGAGGCCTTCACTACATGACAAAAGCAAAAGTCCTCTCTCTCAACTAAGAGTACCTAGGACTAACCGCGGCAAACTCACTTCCAATAATTCCCAGACTTTTAACAACAAAGTTCTGCTGTTGGAGTATGAAGGAGAGGAATAAATGTCTCAGGATCAGCCTCGTTTCCATACTGAGTTTAGGGAGTCACCCAAGAGCGAAGAGGAAGACCAGGAAGTGAGTGCAGTGGTAAAGTCTTGCATGCGGGTCATAACATAGGAAACCTAGCACACTTCAAATCCCATTTCAGCTCGCTTTACTCCCATCGCCACTCCCAACCACTCCTCTGTCAACGTACACACTCTCACCAAAACTCAGGTGCATGACCAGCTTTTGAATAACGAAGTGAATATGGACAAACAAAAAGAAGCGAACAAGGAAAAACCATAAATGACTAATGAGAGACAGAGACAATTCAATATGGAGAAACAGATGATGAGTATGGACAAGCAATAAATGATGAGTGTGTAGAAACAGATGGCGCAGATGGCCATGGGCATGCAATTTAGTCATCAGATGGAATATGCTCAGCATATGGGTCAGGGTTACAGCCAGGAAGGTCATGTTTACACTCAATAAGGCCTAGGATATATTCAATAGAGTCAGATATATCTGCAAGAAGGTCAGGGATACTCAACAGAAATGACTCAGTACTCGCAGCAACAAATGAATCAGCAATACTCGCAACAATACCACAGCCAGATGATGAGCATGATGCAGGTAAACCATAATGACTACTATTACTACACGAATAGAGCTCCCTCAGTGCGTAACAGAAGGGCAATCAGCACATAGTAGTCACGAGCCTATGTGATAGACGCAGGCAAAGCATAGTGCGACGGAAGGACTACCATAATGGTGCGTAATATTCCCAATAAGTACACTCAGGGGATGTTGCTGGAGCTTTTTGAGAAGAACCACAAGAAGAAATTCGATTTTTTCTACCTACCGATCGACTACAACGTAAGCAGAGAGTAAAGTAGAATAACTGCAACGTGGGTTATGCCTTCCTCAACTTCATCCACTGCAAGTTCATCGTCGATTTCTACAAAGAGTTCCACGGACGCAAGTGGAACCGCTTCAACTCTGTCAAGGTCTGCCAAATATGGTACGCTCGTATCCAAGGCACTGCCCAGCTCGAACATCATTTTGAGCATTCCAACGTGCTACAGCAGAAAGATAAACGTTTCAGACCACTTATCGGTTTCAAGTCACTAGCAGATATCCAGGAACTAGTGAAAAAGCAGAAGGACGAACACAGCGAAGACAGTGAAGAAAGTTGACTTGATTGTTTCCAATAGCATTGTGCCTCAAACTATAATCAACCATAACTTTTAGTGACATAAAAACACAATTTTACTCAAACTTTTTAAATATCAGAAATCTTCCCTTCTAGCCTTATAACTTTATTTTTCTACATTTTACAAAAATAGAGCTGAATTTCTAATATTTTCGCTAATTGTTACCTTATCGTCATAGTATGCAGCGGTCAAGATCTGATGCATTTATAAGATATTTTTGAATGTAAAAAGTTGATCACAAGTCGCTCTACAACAAGAACCCTTGGCACTGCGTTCCCTATGGCAAGGATGCGCCTGCGGTTGTCAACGCCATCATAGAGATCCCCAGCGAAAGCAGGGCCAAATACGAGCTTGACAAGGACAGTGGTCTGCTCAAACTGGATCGTGTGCTTTTCAGCGCAGTCCACTATCCCGCCAATTACGGCTTCATCCCTCAGACTTACTGCTAGGATGGAGATCCACTCGATATTCTTGTATACACTAGTGTGCGTGTCCACCCCTTGTGTCTCATGAACGCAAAAGTGATCGGAGTCATGCACATGCTCGACCAGGGCGAGGCCGACGACAAGATAATTGCAGTGGCAAAAGATGACAAATCGGTCTCTCATATCGATGACATCGACCAGATGCCCGCCCATGTGCTGGAACAAATCCAGCGTTTTTTCGAAGACTACAAGAAGATGGAGAAAAAATAGGTGAAAGTGGGCAAGATTGAACCCAAAGCAGTGGCTCTGAAGGTAGTATAAGATGCCATCAAACTATACAGGGAAACTTTCCTTAAATAGTGATTAACACAATAATACAAGTTAAGATATTAAAGAAAAATGAAGGGCGGATGGTATCGAGGGTGTCTTTGTTAGTAGACTGAGCTTGTTTAAAGTAACCTTGTGGGATGTAACCCAGGTGTATATGTATGTAATTTGTGAGGGTTGCTTGTATAATAATATTTATTGGTGTTCGTTTTACCCGCTATGAGCCAAAAAGAGAGCGGAAACCAGATCGATCATGCCAGTTACAACCAGCAAATCCAATAGTTCTTGTCGATTTGGAAAGTGACCCCCTGTCCCAGCCAGTACGTCCACGCCTAAAGTGCATGCTACCACTACCACTCGTCCTAAGACAAACGTCGCAATCCCTACTCACCCTAGGGATTCACTTACTATCCCAGCCAGCTGTGCACCTGCGATTATCAAGTAAACATGCCTATAGCCAGAACTGCCATAACTACCACAACTACTACGAACTGTACTACCACCCTTTCCGCTACAAGACCGCCAACTGTCCTCTCTATCCCTGTCCCAACAGCCCCTTTTGCTTCGGCATTCATACTACTGACCTGCCTTATCTGCAGCGAAGCAAGTTCTTTCGCTTCGACCTGAGTACATTCAAAACTGAGCTATGCCACCAAGCCCACAACTCCAACAAAGAGTACGCCAGCTGTAGATTCTACCACGGGGAAGGGGACCGTCGACGCAATCACAAAAAGGTAGCATATTCTCACGTGCAATGCGCCAAAGTGAACTGCGCGGATGCATAGTGCGTGTATGCCCACAATAAAATTGAGCAGCTCTATCACCCAAGCAGATATAAGAGCAAATACTGCCAGAGTTTCCTCAAGAAAGGCTATTGCCAGTACGGGGACTTTTGTTCATTCGCCCACAACGACGCAGAAATAACAATCTAACTTCTGCACTTGCTCCCTAAAAACAACGATTTCTACTACTATAAGTACAAAACCATCTGGTGCCCCTACACCGAATCGTAAACAAATCGAGATTCAGACACTAGCGCAAGAACTGTGACTACGCCCACAATTTCCAGGACTTCCGCAGAGATCCTCGTTCTCATCCATATCGCGTACATTTGCCTTCAATCAGTACGAGTAGTGTCCGCACTGGGTCAAGAAGGGTTAAGTGAAATCCTTGTAGGAGTCAGGATGTCCACTGAAAATGCAGTGCGTGAAGAGTCACGGCTGGTTGGAATGCAGGTACCATCCCGACAATCCAAACAACTGCGCCACCAATTACGAATAACAGGAAAAGACCAGCTAAACTAGTTCAATCAAGGAAGTCAAAGGATAAGTAAAATTAAATTTACTCAGGATGATTGGGGAGCAGGTGCGCCTTTTTTCATCATCGAAAAATAAACCAGCGAACGCAAAAGATCAGACTCTCACAAAAGATAAGATACACGCAAAAAGGATAAAGGCAGCGAGACATAAAGAGGCAGAAAAGTATAACGAGGAAGACTGTTGGAAAATAGGGAGCGAATCCAGGTCAACCTTTTTCTTTGCGAAAACGAGTAATAGAAAATATGGCAGCCCTTGTCTTAGAACAGTTAATAAACTATGAGCAGCTAAGGTCTTTTTTACCTAGTTCAGTCCAAAACTAAAAAGCAAAAGAAAATAAAAAGAGAGCCCTCATACAGCACGTCTCTCAAACAGGTATTAGATAAGCTATTCAGCTGTTGTCTACTTTTGGACTTTAGAAAAAATTAAGGCCTGACGAATTGAACCAAAAGAAGCTGATAGGCATGGCTTAGTAGGAAATCGATAGTTTGTAGTGGCTCAAGTCTGAATAGAAGAGTCAGCTGAAGAAAGTTTTGCAAGAGTACATCAACGAGCACCGACTCGAATAAGTCAAATATTCGAAGTCGATGGTAAATTTCTTCAAATTGCATCATCTAGGAGGACTGATGGGAAAACTGATAAAGAAACGCATCAATCAGCGACAATTAGAAGCACTCACCAACAGTTCTATCGACTAGCTTTCGTTCCTGGAAAAAGATGAAAAACAGGGGCTGCCGACAGTAATATCACGATATGTGAACGATAGGGCTTTTAGGGAGATAAACACACTGATCCACAATCAAATCGAAGAAGATCTCACCTGATATTTTTCCAATTTCAAATACACCCACACTCTCATCATCTCAAAGAGTATGTTTTAATAAATTATTGATCTTATAACATAGCATATTATAGGCAATTAACTATACATATATGGTAAAAAAACAACCATAGTATTTGATAAGATTGTTTAATCATATACCAGAGATGAGTAGAATTGATGTTTGATGTGAAAAGAGGACATACCGAGATTTGAACTCGGATTATTGGATTCAAAGTCCAAGGTGCTAACCATTACACCATACGTCCACAGTTAAAGATTCGCATACCCCGCCCCTAAATCGCATCTATTTATTAACAGATGCCTCTCAAAATCCCATCACTAATGTCATTATAAATATTAGCATAAGTGGACACTATAGATCACTGCTTCATTCCATCTCGCTGCTTGCCCTTTGTCCCTAGGGATAGAATGTGACTTATACTGGGAAGTGGAAATGCACATTTGAGTCTTTTATCCTCAGTACTAGCACTCTGCGTTAAGTAGTAGGACTGGTTAATTAAAGGGGACAGTTGGTGATGAAACTGAGTACAAACATGCCCTTTCCTGTCACTTGAACCGATCTGGGTCTTAATTATATCAATCCGTTATCCTCTTACAGGCCCAATAGCTCGCACATGAGAGTGAAGTTCATATTCTAATTGCATTTGAACACTAACTTAGTCTCCTTTTTGCTTTTGTTCTTTATCACTCCCAGCTTTATCATGCGCTGATAATCCTCGTTGGTGAGTTACTTTGGACAACGTATTTAAGGTAGTACTGTCATTTGGCGCATGTCGACGATTATTGAGCCCACGGCATCTTCCATGAAGATAGCCAGCTTGGCCTATACATGGTAGTCCAGGTACTGGGGAGTTTTCACTCCTACCACAAAGTTGTAAACGCCTCGCTGTGCTGCCTTGAACTTAAACTCGTCGAAATACTAGAAAGTGTTTTCTTTTCTCACTCCGAAAATGTATTCAGGTAGTTAAGTAAGCAACATATCATCGCATAGCACGCACATACTTATCACTTTAGGTGTTTTTTGGGCTTACTTTAGAACTATGGATAGTTTCTTTTCATGCACGCTACCAGGAATGCAGTCGCCAAAATCCATCAAGGTGTGACTTATCGATATGACATCCTCAATGAGGCATCTAGACTGTGTAGGTTTAAACTCAAGAGAGGAGGGCTGCTGGGTTAGAGTATTGTTGAAATTGGTGAGTTCCCGCAAAGGTAAATTCATACGTTAACTATCGAATTATATATAAAAGTACAATAATGATAAATTCAATATGTAATATGATCCTTCAAATTTTTAAAAAAGTTTAATTTTCAGATCAAAACAAATGAGTTCAAAGGAAACAGATCAGTCACATGGTTATGAAATTGCTAGAAGTTAAAGTATATTGAAAGTTATTGCTGACGTATATAGATATAAATATGTTTGCCTAAGATTGATTTTTTACATTTGATTGACTGATGAATAAATACCAAGGACGAGTTGACCCCCTCGAACTCTTGCGCAGTGCCTACTCCAACTAAGGCAAAAAACCCAAAATCAAAGACAACTACCTCATCTTCGAAAAGGATATCAGACTACCCCTCAATCAGCCCACTGCATGGCTGTCTCCTGATTCCAAAAAACAATACAGTATCGGTTCCTTGTGGCTTTTTCTATAGCACCATCTCAAGCGAATCACTGACTACATGAGCAAGGTATCAGAATACGGCGTTGACACTGTGACTGTATCCGACCGCACTTAAATAGCCAACTACTTCCAGTCGATTACTAACGAATCTAACTGTATCATTCAGTAGCTCAAACTATAGCTTTCCATGAAGAATAACAAACGAGATCAGCCAGCGGGTGGCTTCTAAGGGGAGGGCGATCTGGCCAAAAAGATTAAGACTGAGGTCTTGCCATTTTAGATGCAAGTCATCGAATTCATATACAAATTTTAGAGGCCAACAAGCTCCAAGACTAGGAGCTTGCGTTGTCCTCACAAGTCTTTCTAGAGCTTGTTGAAACTGGTTCAGAACAATCCAGCAGGGTAGGAGAAGAAGAATTAATAAAAAAAAATGCGCATAAATGTAATTCTTGAGCGCAAGAAGTACCCCATCATCATAGTGCCATAGCATTCACAAGCTGGCAACTTGAACCTGGGAAACGTTGAACAGTTTTTAGTGCATGGCTAATACGTCGAGGACGCCCATTTGAGCAATCCTCATCAGAGGAAGATAGAGCTGGCTTATACGTTGAGAGGGCGCAAGGTGATATTCGATGTGACAAACAATCCTTCTTTGTTGACTGCCAGTGACTGGGATAACGTAGTGGGAGTGTTCGTGCAGGGTCGCAAGAACGAGTTCCAAGGCTGGGGAATCAACAACCCTGCATAAATATTCAAAAGGGCTAAAGGATTCTCTCTTAAGTTCCCCACGAAAGAAACCGCAGAAACATAGTGGAATATTAAGATATTTATCCTTGAAAAGAATGTGCGGTACAGGGACAGTTAGGTGCAAAAAGCCATCTGGGCTGACCTATAGGCATTCCTATATGAAAAAGTATGAAAAAATGATTATCAATATATAACCGTTCTTATCTATACAAATAATAAACTATTACTGTTGTACTTATCTACAAAAGTAATTAACGGCATTTGTAAGATATGTTTGTATTTACATATTCATATTCTGCTAGCGATATGACAATAAATATTTCAAAAGATTACATATATCAACAACACTTTTTACGTTGACCCTAATTGCCCGCATTACCGTTCAGAACTATCTTATCGCCTCTCTCTAGTCCAATTTTAGATTAGCTGTCCTTGAGCTCTGCCGAAGACTTGTTTCTCTTGTCCTTTACTTTGCCTTGCTGCGCCACTGGCAACGAACTTTTTACCTTCTTCTCTATACGAACTGCTATGCTCTCGAACGCCTTATCAACGTTTACATTCTCCTTGGCGCTCGTTTAGAAGAAAGCTGCTCCTATTGAGGCAGCTAGAATGGATGCTTATTCCTTATTGACTGCTCTCTATCCTTGTAGATCACACTTGTTTCCAACTAGAGTCACTACTACATCGTTTTTGGCATAGTTTTTCATATCCTGGATCCATTTGTTGAGACTTTCGAAAGACTGCCGATCATTGATGGCGTAGGCCTGCATATTTGCTTGTTTACTAGTATGATCCCGTGAGCCCCCTGGTATATAGTTCCAGTCAAATTACGAAACCGTTACTGACCTGCGGTGTCCCATATCTGCATTTTGATTTTAAATCCATTAATGTCGAGAGTTTTGACTTTGAAGTCGATGCCGATGGTGGCGATATGGGAGGAACTGTATTCGGAACTTACGTATCGAAGAAGCAGGTTTGTTTTGCCAACGGAGGAGTCCCCGATGACTGCTACTTTGGCCATGATATCGAAGTCTGACTTCATCGATGTAACTATTACTAATATGATAATCAAACATCAGAATATACATGCCTAACATCTTATATATAAATTATGCCTATCTAGCAAGATTGTTTCTATTCTTCTAATTGTCATTCATCGTCTCTATTATATTTTGTACTATCCTGGGACGATATTTGATATTTCATAAGAAAAAAACCTCAGTACTGACTCATATATAGTACTATTTAATAACTTCATTAATGCGTTTGTTGTCAATATCATTACTCCTTCTCTATGATCTTTAGTTATTACTCGCTTATCTCTCCCTTGAAGGGCAGCAACTGCGGTTTCTTCTTGCTGCCTCCTTTAGTCTAAGTATCTTTGATTTTGCTTTGATTTATCACTGCCTTCTGATTTATCTGCTCTATCTGCTACAAGGTGGCTGCCTTTTTGTCTTTATTCCTAGCGTACCTCATCATGCTTTGGGCTGCAAATTAGTACACGCTAGCCACCGGAATACCATTCTGAGCCAACTGAAGCAGAAATTGTTAGTATGCATCCAACAAGCCGTATTAGTAGAGCGGTGCACCTTGATGATAGGGATGTTACTTTTGCGTTCGAACTACTTTATTTTTCCTTACTTGAGTTTTCGTTAAGCTTATTTCTTCTGTTCCTACTCGAACTGCTGCATCTACAGCAGTTGCTGCTCCTACTTTTTCGACGACTTGTTGTTACTCATCACAGTTATATTATTATGCTATCAAACTCTCTGAATAATTAGCGAAAATCTATAATTAGTTGAAAACTACTATAGCTTAATTGAATCGGTAATATGCAAATTAATTCTATCATGCTACTATGTCCTTGATTATATGACTACACTTGCTTTGAGATTAGTTCATTAGGGTGATTTTGCCTATGAACTGGCTAACATGGTTGCAGAAATGTCTGTCTTCGGTGAGTTCACAGTGCCTATGGTACCACATTATCTTCAGGAAGTAGTTACAGAACGTTTAAAAACTCAAAGAAGTCACTAGCTACAAGTCAATGCCTTTGTTTTTGTTCATTTTGTGCGGGTAGCGCAGGTAGGAGCACAGCTGTGAGTAGTTCTTCATGTCCTGAGACTTAATACCTTCAAACAACGAGTAAAGGTTCTATATTTTGAGCAGCTGCCCAGGAGTAGGTCTAATACTGCACTTTTGCTAAAAATTCATAAATGACTATTAGTAGGCCAATGCTGTTTTTTCATCAATAAACAAATAGTCGTAGTTTTTGCGTATTCTACTGTGCTATCTCCTGGTGGATGGTTAGGCTATCTCGTGGTGTCCTTTGCCTATTAGTGGCAGTTTGATACTATTGGAATGCAAGGACTGGTGCTTTTTCTACAGTGATTATTTCTTCATTCTATGCAGTTTGACATCTAATGTTGCCACACTTTCATCGTCCTTCAACCTTATTGATTTGATCTAGCTACAATACTTGTGCCTAGAATTATTTTTTATATGAATTTTTTATTGATTCGTCTCAAAAGTATGTGCTGTTTTAACTATCTATAACAAAAAGGATAATTATTATTGTTTAAGGTTTGTTACTCCGCTCTTTAATATTTTGACTACTGACACCACTAAATCCTTAGGATACATTTTACCTTCAGTTTTGCTACTAATTTGGCGTTAAACTTTATTTTATTGTTATGCTTGCCCTAGATTTAGTTTGTTGGATTTAGAACTGATTTGAGTTGAAGCATTCACAGCGTCGGTAGAAGCAATTATGGCGCCTTGTTATTATTCGTATTTTGCATTAAAATCAGCAGGCCTCTTTTAGACAACATGGCTTAAGTTGTTTCTATTTGTCAATTACTGATAGTCTGTCTGCACAGGCTCAGTTTAAAGCTGTTAGTAGCCTTTGAAATTCCTCTGCTTTATTTCCATCGATTTAATCTACACGAACTTATCATCTTGATGGTCTATTTTAGTATTTTGTTGGCTGTTAGTCTTCAATGTTTATTTTTAGACGTAATTAACAAAC
>Ga0169931_10002279_pt1 | contig 31320 bp, 24 predicted proteins | sample Kivu_15m_20L_FD_129675 | JGI IMG/M metagenome (GOLD analysis project Ga0169931, IMG submission 129675) | Freshwater microbial communities from Lake Kivu, Western Province, Rwanda to study Microbial Dark Matter (Phase II) - Kivu_15m_20L... | ecosystem: Environmental > Aquatic > Freshwater > Lake...
GTTGAAGTCCGTAACTTGTAAATTGTAGGTTCCCGATGTTAATCCGCTCAAATCTTCGGTTGTTGCACCGTTCGACCAAAGGAAAGTGTAAGTCGGCGTTCCTCCGCTGATGGTGGCGTTGATGCTTCCGTCTGAACCGCCGTGGCAGGAAACAGTTGTAGAGGTATTAGAAATTGAAATTGGTGTAGGTTGAGTGAGCGTTATGGAAAGTGAACGAGAACATCCAGGAAAATCTGTAACGACAACACTTTGATTTCCAGAAGAAAGACCTGTGCTATTTGCCGTTGTTGCACCATTCGACCATAAATAAGTGTAAGGAGCTGTTCCACCCGAAACGGAAACAGACGCTGAACCGTTCGAACCGCCATTACACTGCACATTCGAACCGTTAAAATTGGAAGTGGCGGTGATTGTGCCAGAAATAGTTGCAGTTGGTTGTGTAATCGGAAAAGTGGCGGAATTACTACAATTATTCGAGTTAGTTACTGTAACCGAGTAATTTCCAGCGCTTAAATTTTGACGACTAACAGTAGTTCCACCGTTCGACCATAAATAAGTGTGTGGATTTGCTCCACCACCAGAACTAATTGTTAATGAACCATTACTGCCGCCAAAACAAGTAACATTGGTTGAACCAACAAGTGTAATGGTAGGACGGGAATTGACGGTAATGTTTCTTGAAAGCGATGTTGCACATTGATTCGCAGCAGGAGTAAAAGTGTAAGAGGTCGTTCCTGATGTTGAGGTACTAATTATTGAAGGACTCCAAGTTCCTGTGATTGCTGGAGAATTGGTGGAAGAAGTTGGAAGTGCGGGTGCGGCATCATTTTGACAAAAAGGACCAATGGCATTGAAAGTTGGAGTGACTTGACTTATAATTTGGATAGGAAGAACCGCTGAATTTGCACAGGCCCCAGCGGAAGGAGTGAAGGTATAATTTTGAGTTCCTACGGTAGTTGTGCTAATCGTGGAAGGACTCCAAGTTCCCGTAATCGCGGGAGAATTAGTTGAACTTGATGGCAAACTTGGTGGCGAGGAATTCCTACACAAAGGACCAATTGAATTAAAAGTTGGTGTGACCCGTGCATTTACCGTAATTGGCATTGTGAAATTGCTGGCACATTGACCCGCTGTTGGTGTAAAGGAATAATTGGCAGTCCCAACTGTACTTGTGCTAATAGTTGAAGGACTCCAAGTACCTGTAATTGCGGGTGAATTGGAAGAAGATGAAGGTAAAGAAGGTGGAGTGCTTTGATGACAAAGTGGCCCAATAGAATTAAAAGTTGTGGTCACATTTGGTTTGACGGTGACAGTTTGGGAGACACTTGCCGAATTACAATTGGAAATAACGTAAGAAGCGGTGTAGGTAGTGGTGGTATTTGGGGAAACAACAATAGATTGAGTTGTTGCACCTGTTGACCATAAATAAGTTCCACCAACGAGTGTAGTATTTGCCGTTAAAGTTACTGTTTGACCTTGACATATAGGAGCAGGTGCACCAGCAATGGTTAGTACGGGAGTTGCGCAAGCAAAACTATTGGCTCCAAGAAAAATACCTGAATCATAAACCTCATCACCTGCATCGGCAATTGCAATTTTCACACGATAAGTGGAGCAAGGAACAACGTTTAATACAGCTCTTAGTCCGGTAGTGTAACCATCGTATTGCATAATCTGACCACCAGCATTGTCATTATAATAAATCTGATTCGTGATGGCATTCACATTATTTATACTTACTAACTGATCGTTAGGTAAACGAGCCACATTAAAGTAATTATAATTCCCTCCTGATGGATTAGGTCCATTTATAAAAATCCCGAAACCGTCATTGAAACCGGAATTATTGGGTGGTGCAAATTCAGGATATTCTTCGGAAGCAAAAACAAAACTTACTGCAATCGTTGAACAAACGGGAGTCATGTCAAATTCGAGGATGCAATTGTCGTTTGCGGGTGGTGGATTTCCTGCTCCTGGCTGAGTAGTTAAATGGGGATCTGAAAAATCGAATCCTGGCACCGTTGAACCAAAACTATCTGATCCGTTTGGACCAACAGCTCCTGTTGCTGAACCAGTCGTTAAAAGAATCCCACCATTAGATAATTGTGTCCCTCCAGCACCAAGATTTCCGTTCCATTGACCATAAGCGCCATTATGACAATTCATGGTCGGACTTGCAGTGCTTATACCCTGCCCTACCAAGCGATTTACAATAGCTGCTGCTGTGCCTCCTGCAGTAACGGTGATCTGGGAAAATAAATTGGAAAATGTCACTAAAGTCAAAAACAAAAGCTGAAACTTTCGCAAGTTCTTGTTTTTGTAGATTGACCCCTTTTGTAACATAAATGTAATAACGTAAAAATGGATGAATGAGATGGCTATTGACAAATATTAGTCCATTTTTAATTAAGCGGGCAAAGGTAGGTTTTTGAATTCACAGAAAAGGTTAAAAGTTCCATTTCATACTTCTGTCGTCCAAGACTGCAAAAGAAATTTTGTAATCAACACGCGGGTTCATTCTATTACCATCTGATACTACACCATAAATACCTACTCTCAATCGACGGCGAGACAACTTGAAATTTCTTTCCAAACCAGCTAACAACTCGTAATGCTGCCAATCGTGTTCTTTCACATACATCGCACCACCACCCACAACTAAACCAATTCGCGTTTTTTTCATGAATGGAATTTTGTTCAAAATTGCACCGTTGTCATGGTGTACGAAGTGTGCTTCCCAAACCATATTTGTTGTCGCAAGATTGGTATCTAAGCCTTGAAAGGAATACAATGGATTGGAAAACCAAATTGGGTCACTTCGACGTTGGTATTTATAGTCTGGCTCACGAACAATACGAGAATTAATGAATTGTCCAGCGGAAAGTCGGTAAGTGGACGTTCCTAAAGTTCCTATTTTAAACGTCTGTGAAATATCAGCTTGTACATAGCCAAAATCAACATCACTCGAGAATAAATCCTTTACACCCGCTTGATAATAAAGTGAAAAAGTGGGCCAAGCTGAACCAAGAACAACTTTTCTGTATGGCTCTCGCATGTATTTCTGACGCGGAACATAACTTATTCCGAAACTGCTAATTAACGCTTGGTAAGTATTGAATTCAAGTGGCGAATTATTTGGCAGTGCTTCGTCAATTGCGGTTACAAAACGATAATCTTTCAAACTTCTTCTTTCTGCAAATTCATGTGAAGTACTAAAGTAAAAACCATTGAAAATTTCATATTCAAAACTTAGTCGAGCGCGTGTAGCTTCAATAAAGTTCTCGCGTTTGTAAACTTGTGTAATGGCATCAAATCCACGAATAACATCGAAATCGTGATTCAGTGAAGCTCTGATATAACCTTGATGAAAAGGGTCAAACTTGTACTTCCACCAAGTGTCGCCTTTCCAATCGGAATTGAGTAAACCATAAGAAATTCGTGTATAGGAATCCAACGTTCGCTCGTCTTTCCATTTTTTAAAGAAATCAAAACTTGGTGTCAAACGCGGACCAGCAATGTAAACGGGTTGAATAAATGTTGCCAAAGAACCAATTGTCCACTGATAACGTTTTGGGCGATTACGATGATCAACACCAAACCAAAGCACCTTCAGAACAGTCACTTTATTGAAAATGGCATCTATTGAATCGAGGTATTCTTTTCTGTTTTGAAAATCGCGAATGGAATCTTTGGCGATAATGAAACGTTTTTCATCTTCTGTTAAAGTTCCAACTCTCTTTTGCGTCCAATAACTCGTATCGCGTTCATAAGCTTCTTTTTCGGTTACGGCTAATTCTGTATTGAAGAATTTATTGGCAAAAGCAGCATTGAATTTGTAGTCTGAAAAAATGGCTTGTGTTACGCATTTGGATGTTTCGTTTTTGTATTTCACACCATAATTCAAGGTTTGATTTTTTAATACACAAATCGAATCCCCCGGATGGTCAAATTCTTGCGTAATGTTGAAATAATCGTAAACCAACAAATTTCCTTTGTTCATCGTCAATTCCAATTTTTGAACCAACCACAAACTGTCAATCACCCAAATATAACCTTCCAACGTTGTGGTTGCCGTATTTCTTGGAATGATTTTAATTTTTGAAATAGTGCGACCGTTTTCCTCGTATTTTTTTTCCAAGCGGTATTTGTAAGACAAAATTCCAGGTGCGGAAATAGGTGAAGAAACGGGTGTTTGGTGCAAATCGTTGAGATGCAACAAGTTTTCGAAAAAGTTAAAATTCGATTTTACGGTCGTGGTATAATATAGATTTCGGTCATTACCTCGAAGCGTGTAGGCATTTCGAATTTCTTTGACTTTGTTGCCTGGTGCATAATTTCGATTAAGTTGAACTTCTACCAAGTTCATTTGGTCTGTCCAATTCTTTTGATTTTTTTGGTCACCATCCAACAAATCATCAGGATTGCTTGATTCGGTGGGTTTATCTTTTTCTTTTATTTTAGTGTCGAGTTTTTCGGTTGCTTTGATGTACACTTCAACTGTGTGAGGGTAATTCCAAGGATTGATTTTCTCCCGAATGTTTACCACCTCCATCATGATGTCACGACCGGGATTCGTTTTTTTCACTGTAATATCAACCGATCCCAATTCCTGAAATTTACTCGGAAACAATTGCATATTTCGCTGAACATCTACCGAAGCAATTGAAATATATGCTTCTCTATCTTCAAATCCCGCTGCGGAAAAAACCAAAAAATACTCCCCGGGCATTAAAGCAATTTCAAACTTCCCATTGACATCTGCAACGGTCCTCATTTCAGCCGCATTCTTTACATAAACTTTCGCAAAAGGAATTCCCGATTCTCTTTCGTCCCAAACCGTTCCACGAACAAAATTTTGAGCACTGGAAACCAAGGCAACAAAAAGAAAAACAACCGCGAAAGAAAATTTCATCATGCTTAAGACTGCTAACCTACCTGAAATGTTACAGTTTGGAAGCGTGAAATAAAGTTCCCTTCCAAACGATATTTCCGTTCATTCCAAAAAACGTGCAAATATCCATGTCAAAAATAGTTTGGCTCTCCCACTCGATTAATTGAAATGTGTCCAATGTACTATCGAAATGAAGAATTAAAGGAATTGAGGGATAAAAGGAATGAATAATTAGGTCATTGGAAAAAAGTGGTTTTTTGCTTTTATCGAAGTAACCCGAAAAGCGGTCTTGAAACTGAGACGGAATAACTTTTCCATTCCAAGCATAACCATCTTTGCTGTAATAAAATCCTACATCCATCCAACGGGAATAACCGAGGATTTCGTGCTCATTACTGAGTCTGTAACGAATTTCATTTTCCCACGGATTCATCTTGGTCTTTTTGAGATGCTAAATATTCAAGGTGTTTTGCCATTCGACGCATCATCCACGTTTTAAATAGAAACATGCCGAAAGCGATAAAACTTAGTACGTAAAAATGTACCCAACGGTCAAAACCATTTTTAAAGCCCATAACCGTAACAATGGCGAAGGTTCCGATGGCGAAAACCAACCAAAACATCCGCATAATTTTATTGTACAATTCCATAATTAATCTAAAGTGAGTTCTTTTTCAAGTTCTATTACGCCTTCCGGGTTTAAAAGTTCGTAACGTGCAAATTCTTGTTTTGTTCGAACGCCAGAACCAATAACTTTTCCTTTTGGTGATTTTATAATTACCTGAGAAAGTGAATAAATAGAACTATCGCGTTGATTCCAAAACAAAGCTTCCGTTTCAAGCATTTGCTCTTTTGAAAGATTGTACAAACGAACAGAATCTTTAACAAACAAGGTTCCTCGTGTATAATTGATTTCCCCGTACAAAGCAGATAAGGTAGAAACAACCTTGCCTTTTTCATCCAAAAAATTCACGCGCAAACTATCCCTCAACTTTGAAATGTGCTCGTTTCCCTGAAAAGTTTCAGCTAAAGCAGCATAAACCTCAATTTGAGCAAAACCATGTTCAGAAATAACCACATGAAGATTCTTTATGCTTTCGCTCGGCGCTTTGGAGTTAAAAGTCACCTTTTGAACGGAATCCAAATCATTTACACATGAAAAAAGAAATCCTGCCATGCAAAAGAGCAAAGCAGGATTCAAGAAATTTATTTTTTTCAGTTCGTTACTAAACATTATTTCGGTGAAACAGAAACTCCCCAACAAGAAAGTGAAACAGAAGAAGGATTGTTGTTGTCAAAAATCTCTGATTCGGTTGGACCATTTGCTCTAAATCTTGCCGCAGCTCCTCCATCACCTGCTCTTTGAGCCAATTCAGCAGCATACAAGTAATTGCATTTTCTTTCAAATGTACTTGACCCACAGCCATTTGCTAGCTTCGCCACACAGTTCGCCGCAATCATTAAAGCTTTTGCTCGGTTTGCACCAGAAATTCCCATTGCAGTTTTGTAAGCTGTTTGATATGCATTTTTTTCGTGATATTGAATTTCCAAAATATAAAACTCAATTTCTTCTTTTTGTGCAGGATCAGTTGCCATACCTTTCGCTTGGTTGTAGCTTCCAATCGCTTCATCGAAACGTTTTTTTGCTCTCAATAATTGTGCTTTCGCTAAAACCGCATCAACAGAGTTATCAATTTTAATGATGGTGTCCACTAACATTTCATACTCCTTACTTCCTGTACATCCTTTTTCTTTTAACAAATTCATGAAGTTCATTACTGTTTTTTTCTTCATTTCTTTGTCTTGGGGCAAATTCGCCATAAAACCACTTAGGTCAGGTAGAATATCGTCGCATGAACGAACAATGTTGTTGAATGACGCAGTTAAAGCTTCTTGGGATTTTACACTTAAACTGTTTGCCTCAATCATTTTAGAAAGCGTAAAATAATCGGAAATAATGCGTTTTTTGAACCCTTGCTTTGCACCAGCATCTTTCGCTTCGTTGAATTGAACAACCAAATTATTAAAGTACAAACTCAATTGCTCATCATTAAAAGTTCCACCAGTTTCCAAATGTTTTTGGTAGATACCGTCAATTTTCAATCTGTCAGGTTTACCCAATTGGTACATGTATTTCGCCCAAGTCAAATAAGTCGCTTGATCCAAGAAATTCAACTTTTCCATTCTACCATAAACCTGAGTAAGTGTGTCCATGTAAGCCATTTTGCGGTCTTTATCGGTCTCAGTAGCGATGGTATTGGTGATGATTTTGGTCATGTTATCGTACTTTGTTTTGTCGTAGTTACCACAAATCGTTTCACCTTTTAAATAGTATGCAGTTGCTCCTGCGTAGTTTTTCAATTTCATTTCCTCTTGTGCAAGGAAACGCATTCTTAAACATTCTTTGTCTTTGTCGTCTTGTGCAAAAGATGCGAAAGACGATGCAATCATTGTTCCAATGAATAAGTTTTTCAATTTCATAGTTTTCGTTTTCATTAGTCTAGTTTTCGTTTTCTGAACCATTTTTCAAAGTTCGAAGGTGCAAGAATCAAACCAAAATTGATGCCAAGATAATCTTGGGTTATGTTACTGGTAGTTCCAAAAGTTCTATTTCCGAGTGTAAAACCAAGATTAACAGAGGATAAACTTTGTTGAGAAAGTATTGGCAGTCCAAAACCAAAAGTTATTCCCTGATCTACACAAGGCTCATTGTTGATGGAATAAGCCAGGTTCTGTGAAAAGAATCCTGCGCGGTACTGTACTTTTTCAAAGAATTTGAGCGTTGCAAGGTTTTCAAACAATTTATATTCCGGAATAAATTGAACCCCAAAGGACAATTTCGAAGTTTCATTCAACTGCCAAGGAGCAACTCCCGAAAAGGTATGACTATCTGTTCCGCCCTTTCCGTAACCAAGCAAAACGGTAATTTTTGGATGCAAAATTTTACTTCCTTTCGGTAGTGCCTTGACATACCAATCATAAGCCAAACCGATGTCGTAACGCAGACCTAATTCTATTTTTCCGTCCGTTGTTTCGTTAACTAAGGTTGAATAAGTCGAACTTGTAAAAATATCGGTGGCGGAAATAAATTCATTTCTGTAGCTCGCGCTTAATTTTTGAGCTGGTTCAAGTACTCCACTCAAAGCGAGATGATGGTTTTGAGTTACAGCCTGTTTGAATACTGCACCAAATTGATATTGAAAAGAGCGCGTCCAAGTGTATTTTCTATTGATTCCACCTTGATTGCTATTCGTTTGAATAAGTCGAGCTATGCGTTCATTGTATAGACTTCCGAAAAGATAAGAGGCATTGAATCCAAGTGAGAGTTGCGTATTTTTTTTGGAAACAACTTGATAAGCGTAACCTAAAAATAAGCTATTAATTGTTCCCTTTCCATTGTAGGAGTACTCCAATGAATCAGTTCCAGTGTAAAATCGTTCTGAAAAACCGTAACCTCTCGTTGCAAAAGGCTTCAAACCAAAGGCCATACCCATTTTAGGGTGAATTTTAAAACCTATTACAAAGTTTTCCGCCATTGCAGTCCCAGAAATTTCAGACCCTCCGTTTTGTTGAAAACGAGCAATTCTTGACTGTAATTCAACGTTATACAAGGTACTACCTGGACTTAAAAACGAATAGGATGCCGGATTTTTAAAGTTTAATATGGAGGAATCTGTGGCTTGAATTTCATTTCTACCTAAGGCCGAAAAAATGGAATGACTTCCTGTTGAACGTTCACCAAAACCGTAAGAACTTTTGGGGTCATTAATAACGGACTGCGCCGAAAGAAAGGAGATAAGTCCTATAAAAACAATACTAAAGGTGTGACGCATTCTGTTTATAAAGTTCAAAAATCCCAATTAGGGTCAAATTTTCGGCTGCAAAGATGTTATTTTTATTCTCGAAATCAAAGTAAACGCTGTCACCACCGGTAAGAAAAACGGATATTTCACCGAACTTTTCTTCGTAGAGAGCAATCATTTGTTTGACTTCCGCAAAAATCCCCATCATCACACCCACACGAATTGCACTAACGCTGGAATCACCAAATAATTGTTGAGTTGCCTCGATTTCCACCAAGGGTAAACGCGCGGTGTAATCGTTCAGCGCTTGAAAACGAAGTCGTGCACCGGGAGAAATGGAACCACCCACGTACTCATTTTGGTCATTCAAAAAATCAAATTTTATGCAAGTACCAATATCCACACACAAACGATTCCCCAATTTTTGAAGTGAATACATCCCTGCAACATTACACAAACGGTCGATTCCTAAGGTTTTTGGCGTGGAATAAAGATTTGAAAACGGCAAAGTCCACTCGCTATTTATCACGAAAAGTTTGAAATCACGTTCAAAAATCTTCACCAAATCAGGATTTACAACCGATGAAACAACCAAAACTACATTTTTTGGAAGAAAATTTAGAACTTCTTCAAAAGATGTAAAACGATTTAAAGCAATCAAATTATCATCCTGAAATTGAGCAACTTTAATACTTGTATTTCCTGCATCGAGAACGAAAATGCTGCTCATTTCTGTGTGTTTTTGGGTAAAAGTAAGCATACATTTTTTGATTTTTTTTGATTGACATGTAAAAGAGTTCAAAATTTTTCTACTTTTGTCCCCGCTAACAAAAACAGAAACACGTTCTTTCATTGATAGCAGATGGTACCTTAGCTCAGTTGGTAGAGCAAAGGACTGAAAATCCTTGTGTCCCTGGTTCGATTCCTGGAGGTACCACTAAAAAGCCCGATTCTGTCGGGCTTTTTTGTTTTTAATTCATTGAAAATGTATTTTGTGTATGTAATTTTTTCAGATTCGGTAAAGAAAAAGTACACTGGTCATACAGAAAACCTTGAAAGAAGACTTTTCGAACACAACAATGGTTTGCTCGGAAAATTCACAAAAGGCAAAGGCCGCGGCGGATGAAAATTTTAGCGACAAGGAAGAGTTTGGCAGGCCGCGGCGGAGGGACTTTTCGGAGCGGACTCATAATTGCGTTCGACTTTTTAGAACGGATAACCTATACCAAAGTTTATTGTTGGTAAAAACGGACGCGGCATTAAAGTTTTAACAGTTTCTAATGGAAGATTGTAGTAGTCTATTCCCTCTTGATAATAAGATTCTCTACCTTTAAACAAGTCTTGGAAAACCCAATGCGCTTCTTTGCTCAACGCGGGATTGTAAATTGGGAAACCAACATCTAAACGCACAATAAAGAAGTCCAAGTCGATACGCATACCTAGACCAGCTGACCAAGCCATTTGTTTAAGAAACGAATTCCATTGAAACTGGCTACCAAGGCGACTTTGGTCTTCGCGATATGTCCAAATATTTCCAAAATCAGTAAAAAATGCGCCTCGCAAAGTTGAGCCTAAAGGAAAACGGTATTCCAAAGAACCACCAATTCTAATGTCGGCAATCTGCGTAATTAGACGATTGGTGTCCAAGTGATACTTGTATGCTCCTGGACCTAAGGCTCTTGCACGCCAACCGCGGTTATCGTTGGAACCTCCAGCAAAAAAACTATAATCATAAGGCATCAATTTACTTGAGTTTCGGTAAGGAATCCCTGCTCCAGCATTAGCGCGGAAATGAATGGAGTTTTTCTTCCCCATTTTGCGACTAAAAATATATTGGTTGTCCACTCGAATGAACTGTGAATAAGCTTGGTTTCCAAGTAAATACTGGTTATTTAAAGTATCTTGACTTCCTCGGAATAAAAATAAAGTATTTCCCGCAGCATCAAATGTTGTGTTGAAGTAAACCTGTCCGTTTAGAAATCTTTTTTGTTTGTCTTTAAAATCTTTGTCTTTGTTGTTGTATTCCCAAGTCAGCTTGAAATCTTGCCAAATAAATTGGTTGCTATAAGTGGCACTCAAAAATGGATCGTTGATTTGATTTAATTGATTGGTAAAACTTGGACTTTTATCTATGTTGACAAATTTCACAGTGGATAAGCCTGGTAATCCCATCTGGAAAATCTGGGTTTTTCCAACCAAAAATTTCCACAGATAATTGAATTGAAAAACGCGTCGGTTAAAGATATCTCTGTTCTCAAAATTTAAGGCTGCAGATAATACAGTTCTCGGTTTTTGACGTTTTGAAATTAAGGTTACTGGTGTCGGAAACAAGCCTGGAAGGTCTAATTTTACACTAGGACCTAATTCGAAAGTATTAAAAGATCTTGAACGACTATTGTCCTCAAAGACTTGTGGCTGCGACTCAAATCCACCACCAAACGAAATAGTTAATTTTTCTCCTCGTCTGAATAAATTTCGGTTGTTATAATTCGCTGAGGCATTTACACCTAGTAAACCAAAAGAGGTAGTAAATTTTGGTTCAAACCCTATGGTTTGTCTCTTGGTAGCTTGTAAGTAGTAGTGAACATCTATTTTATTTGTCCCAGGAATTTCAATCAATTCAGGTTTGATGGTTGAAAAAACACCCATTTGATTCAAACTACGGTAAGAGCGATCGAGGTAATATTCCTTGTATTTATTGGTATGTTCAAGGTAGTTCTGTAACTCCAAAATTTCAGGACGAATCCAAGGAACATCACCGTTATAAGTGACAATTATTTTCCTGTAGGGGTCAGGAACGCTTTTATCAACTTTAAGTTTTTTACGTTTTTTTTTGGTGTAAGGCAAAATGTTGTATTCAAAGGTATTTAATGTTCTCAAAAATTGTGGTGAGTTTGGATCTTTACTATCGAGTTGTTTTTCCTTTAAAATTTTCGAAAAAGATTCTTTCATAAAAACGGAATCCGCGAGGTGAAAATAAACCTCATTTATCTCGGCGGCTTGAAAAGGTACACGAATTATAGAATCTGGATTATTTGGGTCAGGCACAATTTTTCCCTCAAAACGCATAACCAAATTCACTTTCATTGTTGTTTTAAAGGTATCCACCACAAAACGAATATTGTTTGCATAGAAGCGATAGATCATTTCATCGCGCATGTGCTTCGCGACCCTTTCCCTGTATTCATCCAAATAATTGATGTCGAAAGACTTTCCCTTTAACGGATCTTCTGAACTAAAATTTTTCTTTAAAAAACGATTGTACAAATCCAACAACAAACGTTGTCCAACAACATTTACCGAATCAATAATGTAAAGCGGACCAGTTTCAACGAAGTATGTGGCTTTTGCTTTTCTTTTTTTCTCATTGTAGCTCACCTCACCTCTCACTTTATTGTAGTAATAACCTGATTTTCTGAGATAAAGTCCAAGTTGCTGAATACTTTTGTCAAAAGGAATTGAGTCAAATACTATTGGTTTTTGTCCGAACTTATATTTGAATCTTTCACGAAGCAAAACCTTGTCGAAAATGGTGTCATTTAGGATCTTTTCGTTGTAATTAGCGCGTCCTTTTTTTCTTGCTTTTTCGATACGTTTTTGATTTGTTCTTGCAACTTTAACTCTTTTCTTAGCCAAATTATCTTCAAACCTTTGAAATTTTCTATTCTTTTTATTGGCCACTTTCGCCGAATCAATGGAATTGAAAAGTCTCAATTTCAGGTTCATTCCCAACGTTTTCTGATTAGGTTGCTGGCGAATAATTGCTTCTAAATTGTCCGAAGAAACTGCTTTATTGTCACAAACAACTGTATTTGAAGCAAGTAAATATTTTTTAGTAGGTACATTTCGTGTAATGTTACAACCCGCGAAAATCAAGGAAATCAAAACAAAAATCGTAAAATGAAGTACTTTCGCGGCGGTCATAGAAGTGTTGGGCACAAATGTAAAATTTAAAGATGGAAAAACTTTCTTCGAGTCAATTGAAATGGATTAAAAGTCTTCATCAACAGAAATTTCGTCGTCAAGAACAAAAATTCATAATTGAAGGTGAAAAGATGGTTGAGGAAGCACTTAAAGAAAAACCTCAATCTATTGAAATGATTGTGGGAAAGTCCGATTGGTGGGACAAGAATAAAATAAATTATCAAGGTTTTCTTGCGTCGGAAAAAGAAATGGAGCGTATTTCCACAATGAGTACGCCGCCAAGTGTTCTGGCTGTATTGAAATTTCTACCTCTCACCGCTCTCAAAAAAGCGCCAATTACCTTGGTTTTAGATGGGATTCGCGACCCTGGAAATCTCGGGACAATTATTCGGACAGCCGATTGGTATGGTATTCAACAAATAGTTTGCTCCGAAGATACAGTCGAACTTTACAATTCAAAAACATTGCAAGCAACAATGGGAAGTTTTTTGAGAGTTGAGCTTCATTATGAGGACATTAAATACTTTTTGGAGGAACAAAATAATCCTATTATAGGTACAATTTTAAATGAAGATGCAATTGATTTAAAGCAACTTAACATTGAATCAGAATTAATTTTGGTTATGGGAAGTGAAAGCCATGGAATAAGACCAGAAATTTTACCGCTTATCACCCACCCAACTTTTATTAAAGGAAAAGGTAAAGCTGAATCGCTAAATGTCGGAATTGCCACAGGAATTTGTCTGAGCCATCTAACCAAGTAGCAAAATTGAGATAAATCGTTCTTGTCAAAGAATCAAGCTCATTTGCAATGTAAAAAAATGTATTTTTGCACCCTAAATTTTGAAAGAATGACTGAAAATCTAAGCTTTGACGACATTAAGCAACGATTCAATAACGACAAAAACTTTAAGTTAGGTACATATATTGTTGGTGGAATTTTAGGATTGGTATTGGTTTTTTTCCTTTACCGCCAATTTATTTGGACTCCAGCAAATGAAAAATCAAATGATGGTTGGTGGTCTTCCATGAATCTAATTGAAAAAGATTCAACCGATCAAGCAATTAAAACACTTGAGCCTTTTGTTAAATCTTACGACGGTAAAACGGGTGGTGAAATCGGTCAGTATCTTTTAGGTACGCAATACATGAAAAAAGGGGAGTTTAAAAAAGCGCTTGATGTTTTGGCAGACGTTGATTTGAACGACACATACATTAGTACAATGTCTATCGGTCTTCAAGGTGATTGTCATTCTGAAATGAAAAATTATGACGAAGCATTAAAGATGTACGTTAAAGCAGCAAACAACATTGAAAATGAAATGACTACTCCAATGTATTTGTTTAAAGCAGGATTGTGTGCTGAAAAACTAAAAAAGTTTGAAGATGCAACAACTTATTACACAAGAATTCAAGATGATTTCCCTGGTTATGCAGGACAAAAAACAATCGAAAAATACATTGCTCGCGTAAGCAGCATCAAATCAAAATAAGATGGCAACTGCCGGAAAAAATTTATCTGAATACAATAAAGAAAGTATTCCAAACGGTGCCGATTTTCAAGTCGGCATTGTTGTTTCTGAATGGAACGATGAGATTACCTTAAAACTTTTAGAAGGAGCAAAATCAGCTCTCCTTGAAAATGGTGTTCTTGAAAAGCATATCCACGTTCATTTTGTGCCAGGTGCTTTTGAATTGCCTTTAGGAGCTCAGTATTTGCTCAACTCTTCGAATTTTATTTTAGATGGAGTAATTGCAATTGGCGTAGTTATTCAAGGAGAAACAAGACATTTTGATTTTGTTTGTTCGGGCACAACCCAAGGAATTATGGACGTAATGTTGAAAAACGACAAACCTGTTTCTTTTTGTGTACTCACCGATAACTTTAAACAACAATCGTTGGATCGCGCTGGAGGAATTCATGGCAACAAAGGCGTTGAAGCAGCGATTGCTTGTATGAAAATGATTCAAATGAAGAAAAACCTACTTTAAATTAAAAACCTACACATTCATCATGACACTAATTAAATCTATTTCCGGAATCCGCGGGACAATAGGCGGAAAAGTGGATCAGGCTTTAACTCCAATCGATGCGGTAAAATTTGCGGCTGCTTATGGAACATGGCTTAAAGACAATCATCCGAACAAAAAACTGAAAGTTGTTATTGGTAGAGATGCAAGAATTTCTGGTCAAATGATTTCGGACTTGGTTATTTCCACCTTGGTTGGACTTGGAATAGATGTAGTGAATTTAGGTTTGTCAACAACTCCAACAGTTGAGGTGGCTGTTCCCCTAGAGAATGCACAAGGCGGAATAATTCTAACTGCAAGCCACAATCCTAAACAATGGAATGCACTCAAATTGCTTAACGAGAAGGGAGAATTTATTTCTGGTGGTGATGGACAAGCAGTTTTAAAAATTGCCGAAGAAGAAAGTTATGATTTCGCAGAGGTTGATGACCTTGGTAAAGTTACGGTCGATGAAACTTACATGCAAAAACACATTGATGCTATTTTAGCACTTCCATTAGTTGATAAAGCAGCAATTGAAGCGGCTAATTTTAAGGTGGTTGTGGATGCCGTAAATTCGACTGGTGGTGTATTTGTTCCTGCACTTTTGAAGGCCCTAGGAGTAAACCAAGTTACAGAAATGTATTGCGAACCAACAGGTCATTTTCCACATAATCCTGAGCCATTACCCGAACACTTAACTGACCTTTCGGATAAAATTCGCGAAACAGGTGCAGATGTTGGTATTACAGTTGACCCTGATGTTGACCGACTTGCTTTAGTTTGTGAGGACGGCTCAATGTTTGGTGAAGAATACACTTTAGTTGCTGTTGCAGATTACGTTTTAAAACACACTCCTGGTGCAACTGTTTCAAACCTTTCTTCAACAAGAGCTTTACGTGACGTTACTGAATCTGCTGGACAAACTTACGCAGCATCAGCAGTAGGAGAAGTAAATGTTGTCGTGAAAATGAAGGAAATAGGTGCTGTAATTGGCGGAGAAGGAAACGGTGGAATCATCTACCCTGAATTACACTACGGACGCGACTCACTTGTTGGTATAGCCTTGATTTTATCACATCTAGCACACGAAAAAAAGAGTTTAACAGCTTTGCGCGACAGCTACCCTCGTTACGTTATTTCAAAAAATAAAATTGAATTGACACCAGAGATTAATGTAGATGCAGTACTTGCAAAAATGGCAGAGAAATACGCGCATGAAGAAGTTGATACAACCGATGGCGTGAAAATTTACATTGGCAAAGAGTGGGTACACTTACGTAAATCCAATACTGAACCAATCATCAGAATTTATGCTGAAAGTAAGGATGACCAAGCAGCAAATGACTTGGCATTGAGAATTGTGGAGGAAATTAAGGAATTATCTAAATAGTTTAAACTGTTTAAGTCGTACTGAAATATTTTTCCATAAAACCTTCAGTAAAATTTCACCTCACCTTAAATCAAATGAGAAGTACTTGTAAGAGTACAAATTTGGTGAATGGTAATTAAATGCATCTAACGTTGATAAGAATTAAATTTTTGCTAGTCTTTTCAGTTGTGATAGTGTCCTGTCAGAAGAAAGCTGTTTTCAATGCAATGTTGTATTCTGGTCAAAGTATGGAAAGATACGATGGTGCCGCTGTTTTAGGAGAATTTCAACCTTCAAAAAAATATGAGATTAAAAACATAATGATTGATGGAAATTCCCTGTATATCAGCATAAATTACGAAGCTTCCTGCGATGGAAAGGACAAATTTGAATTAATTGGTTCAGAAAAATTAAACACTGATGTTTATCCGCCTATTCGACAAGTACAGTTCAGTGTTAAGCCAAGTGGAGACCCTTGTACTGAATTAAAATCAAGGACTGTTAATTTCAATATCCGCGAACTTGCTTGGGAAAAACAACGAGACGAAGAAACCGACTTAGATTTGAAAGGTTGGCGCGGAAGAATTAGATATGTATATCTTCCTTGATTTCTATTTTAGGTAAAACAACTTCTAACAACATTTTTACACAGTCCTCAATTGATAAAATAGAGGTATTTAGATGTAAGCTTGGATTATCAGGCTTTTCAAACGGACTATCAATTCCAGTAAAATCTCGAATTTCTCCCCTTCTTGCTTTTGCATACAAACCTTTGACATCGCGAGATTCACAAACATTTAAAGGACAATCAACAAAAATTTCGACAAATGAATATTCACCGATTATTTCTTTGGCATTTTGTCTATCCGCTTTCATAGGGGAAATGAAAGATGTTATTACAACTGTACCCGACTCTAAAAAAAGTTTCGACATTTCAGCAACACGCCGAATGTTCTCTGTTCTATCTGCAAGCGAAAATCCCAAATCTTTATTAATACCGAGTCGCGTATTATCGCCATCCAAACAACAAGTTCTAATTTTTTTTTCAAACAGTGCGAATTCTAAAGCGTTTGCTAATGTTGATTTTCCAGAACCTGATAGCCCCGTAAACCAAACCACAAGTGCACGGTGTCTGTTTAAGATTTCCTTCTGTTTACGGGTTACTTTAAAATTTTGCTGGATTAAGTTCACTTCAACTTTTTAACAAATGTAACATGTCTTAATTGAGAAATAAACAAAAAACATCATTCTTCTCGTCTAACATAGAAAACAAATTAGGACAAAAAAACTAATAATCCATCACTTCAAACTACAACAATGTGTCGAATGTTTATCAACTTAAATCTAAAATTTCCGCAACAACAAATCCCTCTTAACCTGTTCTTCTTTTAGATATCGTAACTGCACACTAACACTTTTCGCCTTTCTACTTCGCTTAGATCATTGCTCTTAAATATTCATTACCGCTATCTTCCCAACAATCCCAATAAATCCTTCTTCGAAATATTTTTACCTTCTTTTCGGTCAATTCGAATGAGGTCGTCAGCGAGATTTTTCTTCGTTTCCTGTAAATCCATGATTTTTTCTTCGATAGTATCTTTACATATCATTTTAATCGCGGTAACGTGTTTTTGTTGTCCGATTCGGTAGGCACGGTCGATTGCCTGACTTTCAACCGCTGGATTCCACCACGGATCGACTATGAAAACGTAATCGGCTTCTGTTAAGTTCAGTCCGGTTCCTCCTGCTTTTAAACTGATTAAGAAAACGCGTTTATCATCTTCATTTTGAAACTCTTCCACAATTTCTTGTCGATTACGGGACTGACCTGTAAGCAAAGAATAACCCACATTTTCCTTCTCTAAACGCTCCTTGATTAAGTTCAACATTTCAACAAACTGAGAGAAAACCAAAACTTTATGATTTGCTTTCAAACCATCAATTTGTTCCATCAACTCATCCAATTTCACAGATTCGTTTCCATAAGACGCTTCATCACTCAACAACATTGGAGAATTACAAATTTGTCTCAGTTTGGTCAAACCTTGTAAAACGTGCATACTATTATTGCTCAATTCTTCGTCGGAGGATTTTTCCAAAAACAATTCAAATTCGCGTCGGTAAGCTTCGTAAACTTTGCGCTGTTCGGTTCCCATTTCACAATAAATCACCATTTCAGTTTTGTCTGGAAGTTCAGTTGCAACTTGTTTTTTGGTGCGTCGAAGAATGAAAGGTGAAATCAATTGCTGAAGTTCTTTTGCTCGTTTTCGGTCTTGAAATCGGTCAATTGGTCCCGAATAAACATCCCTGAAATACTTCATGTTACCCAAAAGTCCAGGGTGTGCAAAGGAAAGTTGTGCATACAAATCGAACGTATTATTTTCAATTGGTGTACCTGTCATAACAATTCGATTGCGTGCTTGCAAAAGCCTTACTGACTTGTAACGTTTTGACTCAGGATTTTTTATTGCCTGCGATTCATCCAAAATCACATAGTCGAACTTCACTTTTTTCAATGTTTCGATGTCCGACATAAGCGTACCATAGGTTGTAAAAATCAAATCGTATTTGTCGAATTGAACGGATTTTACGTCGCGTGCATTTCCGTGAAGCACATGATAGGTGAGCGAAGGTGCGAATTTCTTTAACTCTTGTTGCCAATTGAAAAGTAAGGTTGTTGGAAGCACAATCAAATGTTGACGTTTCTTGTTTCGCTCCTTCAAATCGAGGATGAAGGTGATAATTTGAATGGTTTTTCCAAGTCCCATATCGTCTGCCAAACAACCACCAAACTCAAATTCATCCAGAAAACGCAACCAATTCAAACCGTGCAACTGATAATCGCGAAGTTTTGCTTTAAGTGCTTTTGGTACATGAGGATTAAAATCTTGCTTGTATGCTTTTAGTTTTTGTTGGAAATTTTCAACATCTAGACGCATTTCGTCAGTCATTTCGCGTTGGTCAAACAACTCATCGATGAAAGCAAAACGCGATTTCGGCATCATCAAGGTATCGTCTTTCAATTCTGCCACGCGAAACATTTTTTCAAAGCGATTGAACCATTCTTTTGGGATGTATCCTAAAGTTCCATCCTTCAATTCCACGTATTTCGAATTGTTGTAAACCGCTTTTTGTATATCTTTTAAACGCAATTGTTGCTGTCCCAAAGTCACATTAAACGAACCCTGAAACCAATTCATTTCTGATTTGGCTTGTACGGATATTTTCATTTTGTGGGGACTGTAGCGATTTCGTTTTAAAGTGTTAAAACCTAAAACTTCAACCTCTTTTTTATTCCAATTTTCAAAAACTTCAAGAAACCATTCGAGGTTAAAAAAGTGATTGGCGTGCATATAAAAGTAGGTCATCATTTGTTGAGTTGAAAAATCCTCATGACTTGATTCAACAAGCTCCAACAATTCCCGTTCTACTTCAAAATCGCGCAGCACTTCCGTTTTTTGTCCATTAGCATCTGCCACGTAAATACTCTCCTGACTAAGAATCGGGATTTCTCTATCGGGATAAACCACAACAGGCGTTAAAAGTATAAAATCCTCACTTTCCGATAAATAAATCTTCTTTTTTAAAGTACTTTTCTCCTTTGTTGAAAGGATTTTAGTCGGAATATTTTTATATCGAAATTGAACCGCACCATTGAATTTTTGTAAAAAATCACGTTCCAAAGTCTCAAACTGAAGCGCTGTAATCATGATTTTGAAGTTGTAGTTTTCAAAAAGCAAGAGTAAGCGTTGAATGTATTCATTTGGGATAACATACAAACTTTCAAGGTGACGGATGAAATATTTCGAAAACAAGGTAGCTTTTTCCAGAGGTATTTCTTTGTCATCAATTTTGATGAAGGCTGTAAGCTTTTTCAAATGATGATCGTCTTCAATTTTTACAATCAACTCAAATGGTCGCGCATCGAGTTTTACCAATTGCATATTTGAAGTTGAAACTTTTACATTCGAAGAAGCTTCAACAAGGTAAACAGCTAAATTTTCGGGGTTAACTGCAATTTTTTTCACCAATTCAACAAGGTGTGCAAACGGCATTTCCCGCTGATTAATAAGCTCTTGTAATTCCTCAACTGCCGTCCAGAACGTTATATACTCCTTTGAATCTGAAATGGTAAATGCTTCAGACTTCGGAAAAACAGTAATCGGATTTTTGATAGTTCCAGCTTTAGACAAAGGACATTTGTAAAACTGAAAATAAGGTCGATATTCTTTCAAATAATCCTCCTGAAGACAGAGTACAATTTGTTCTTCCGAGCTAACTTTTTTCTTTTTTGCTAATTGTGGGCCAGTTGGAAGTTTGTTAAGGATACTGCTCAAGGTGTTTTTATCCAACAACATGAGGTTTTTATTCTTTTTGACAACATTCAACTTTCCGTATCCATCGGGTCTAACCTCAAAAAAATCACTTACTCTATCCAAAGGTTGAAAACCAATTTTTTTGGCGTAATCCTCCAACAACTCATCCCTTTTATTAGGATTTAACAATAAATGAAGTTCGGTTTTTTCGTGAAAAATAGCAATGGCAAAGGCTTCGTGGGCACATAACGCTTTGGCTTTGGATCTACAAGAACAAGTGAGGTGTAATGTTTTACGATCAATCTGATAATCCATTTTAACTGTACTCTGAAACCTCCAATTTTCTAGGATTCTCATTTCCAGCCCATTATTTTTATCAAATTCAATATCTGTAGCTCTAAAGGTTCTCAATTTTGCATTGAACGCCTTAATTTCATCCTTCTTGATTTTCCCATCCTCTAAATCCTTGATTTCTAGATTTTCTAAGATGATTTGATGATCGAATTTTGAAATAATGAATTTTTCTATCAACGCGCCCCCATTTGTTGGCTCCTTCTTTTCAACATACTTCTCTTTGTCAACTTTTCCAATCTTAAAAAGTGTGGATGCGATGTGTTTACAGATACCTCCATGGTCGTAAGGACAATTACAGTGAGTATCGGTAATTTTTCCATCTTTAAACCAAACAACAACGGAATAATACCGTGTCCCTAAAGCGGTTGCAAGAATTTTATCCTCATGTTTTTCGTCTATTGTTACATCAATTTCTTCTGCGCGGTTTAAGATTTCCTGACGTGCATTTTTCTTGATATAGTCTTGAATACTTTTATTGTCCATCTATTTTCTGAAAATAAAATAAACCGCCAAAACTAAGCATATCATTCCGACAAAGTGATTCCATTTGAAAGTTTCATTTTTAAAAAACAACAAAGAAAAAATCACAAAAACCACAAGAGTAATTACCTCCTGAATCACCTTCAGTTCGAGTAGAGAAAATGGACCGCCGTGTTCTTTAAATCCTATTCTGTTGGCTGGAACTTGTAGGCAATACTCAAAAAAAGCAATACCCCAACTAATTAAAATAACAGCAAATAAGCCCAAACTTGCTAACTTTTTATTCTCCGAAAATTTAAGGTGTCCATACCAAGCGAGAGTCATAAAAACATTTGAGGCAATTAAAAGCCCAATTGCTGCAAAACCTTTCATAGCATTCAATTAATGGTAAAAGTAGAGATTTCTTTAATCCAGCTTAGTGGTGAAACAGATTTGCGCCAACGCCTAAAATTCATTGAAATGGATGAATCATTCCTGTAGGTGTGGGTTTCAACCCACGCCTACGGATTAAAACCCGCAACAACGGGTGAAAATTAATTTTTCATTTTCCTAATTAAATCCATTGAAATGGATGATTTATTCCCGTGTAAACCCCATTGGTGTGGATTGAAACCCACACCTACGGGGTTCAACCCACGCCTACGGATTAAAACCCGCAACAACAGGTGTTACCGATAAATTCAAAACCTTTCATACATTTGAAAGGATGGAAAAAAATATTGATTTCTTTGAGCAAGTTTGGGACGTGGTTCAATTGATTCCCGCGGGACGGGTGACGTCTTACGGTGTAATTGCGACCTATTTAGGAGCAAAACGTTCGTCGAGAATGGTTGGTTGGGCAATGAATGCAGCTCATAAATATCCAGATATACCAGCACATCGTGTGGTGAACCGAAACGGACTTTTAAGCGGAAAAATGCACTTTTCTACTCCAACATTAATGGAAGAAAAACTTTCTCAAGAAGGAATTGAAGTAAAAGATGACCAAATTCTAGACTTTAAAAATCATTTTTGGGATCCGACAATTGAGCTGGAAATTTAATGTGACAATTCTGCCTCAACCCAAATTCTGTAGAAAATACATGGCAATCAGAAAATCGTCTTTATCAATAACTTGGTCGATTTTAGGTTGAGCAATATCCGCAAGAAGAACACATTTTACTTTTCCAGAATTGTTTTTCTTGTCCTGTTGCATAAGATTCCACACTTCGTCCCAATCCTCTCTTGGCGGACAAAGAGTTTCAAAAATTCTGGTGACAACTTTCACAATTTCATCCAATTGCTGCGAGGAAAAACCTAGTTTATGGACAGAAAGAAAAGATTCCAATACTAATCCCAAAGCCACAGCGTGTCCGTGAGAAATTGGCTCTCTCGTGAGAAAAAAAGATTCCAAAGCATGCCCGAATGTATGACCAAAATTCAAAGTTTTTCGTTTTCCTCTCTCCATTGGGTCAATCTCAACTATTCTCGTTTTAATAGAAATACTTTCAGCGATTAAATCCAGATTTAAAAGTTCTGAAATTGATTTTACGGTTACAAGTTTTTGAAAATGAGATTCACTTGAAATCAATCCATGTTTGAGCATTTCAGCCATTCCATTCCACCATTCTTGTTCAGGTAAAGTCGCTAAAAAAACAGGGTCAACGAAAATATAATTTGGATGATTGAAGGTACCTAATTGATTTTTGTATCCGTCTAAATCAATTCCATTTTTACCCCCGATTGCCGCGTCAACCATAGCCAAAAGAGAAGTGGGAATATGAATAAAATTCAATCCGCGTTTGTAAATCGAAGCAATAAAACCACCCATATCACAAACCACTCCTCCTCCAAGATTGATAACTAAATCGGAACGAGAAATTTGATATTCTGTCATTGCTTGCCAAACTTGAAAACAGACCTCCATCACCTTATTCTCCTCGCCAGCAGGTAACAAAATTACTTCAGCATTTTTTAAGGAATCAAAGCTTGTAATCAGAAATTCAAGGCAGCAGTCGTGTGTGTTTTCATCTACCAAAATCACGATTTTCTGATTTTTGTACTGCTCCAATACCTCAGAAAAACTCCTCAAAAACAACGAACCCACCTCAATATTGGAGGGAGAAAAATCAATTTTTTGAATTTCAGTCATGACCAACCACCTTTTTAACAGCGCCTTTCACAGCATTAATAATTTGTTCAACCTCTTTATCCGTCAATTGAAAATAAATGGGCAAGGAAATTTCGTTTGCGTATTTTCGGTAAGCTTCTGGGAAATCATCAATTCGATAACCGAGTTGTTTGTAAGCCGTCAAAAGTGGTAGCGGTTGAAAATGAACGTTTACAGCGATGTCCTTTTCAGAAATTTCAGCGATTATTGCATCCCTTTGTCCTTCAGTAATTCCGTTTATTCGTAGAGGGTAAAGGTGGTAACTTGTGGTCGCATAATCGTTTTCAGATGGAGGAATGCAAAAGATATTCTCTTTTCCAAAAGCATCGTTGTACTTTTCTGTTATTTGCTTTCTTCGCGCTAAAGTCTCTGAATACCTTTCCAGTTCCACTAACCCGATTGCGGCTTGGATGTCTGTCATGTTGCACTTGTAGCCTGCTTCAAGCACATCATAACGCCATGCTCCTTTTTGTGTTTTGGCATGCGCATCCTTAGATTGACCGTGCAAAATTTTGATATTAAATGCTTTGTAAATCGCGTCATGATCAAAATCGGTAGGAAGGTTATAACAAATCGCTCCACCTTCGGCAGTTGTTAGATTTTTCACGGCATGAAAGGAAAAACAAGTTACATCAGCGAGTGACCCCGACTTTATACCTTTATAAACAGCACCAAAACTGTGAGCAGCATCAGCAGCAATTAATATTCTACCGAGTTTTTGTTGAAGGTCATTCGAAGGTTTGAAACAATTTTTCATTTCATTCGCAAGTTCCAACAAAGCATCATAATCACAAGGAAAGCCACCAAAATCAACAGGCATAATAACTTTTGTGCGCTCAGTGATTGCATTTCTTACAGCATCTAAAGACAAATTGAAATTTTCGTTTGAAATATCCACAAAAACAACCTTCGCCCCCGTATGAATCACCACATTAGCACATGCACAATACGTGTAAACCGGAACAATCACCTCATCTCCGGGACCAATTCCCCACCAACGAAGGAAAACTTCCATTCCAGTTGTCCAAGAACTTTCAGCGACAGTAGTCTTTGCACCACAATATTCAGAAATTTGTTTTTCAAATAATTTTGTACGAGGACCAGTTGTAATCCAACCACTTAGCAATGCCGCACTAACTTCGTCAACAACTTTTTGATCGATTCGAGGAGGAGAAAAAGGAATCATAGTTGCAAAGTTAGACCAAAAGAGAAATGATAGACCTTACAATCACGAAGTAGGAGTAATAAACTGAGTAAGTTTTCAACATGCCAAAACAGTCGAAATAAAAAGTCAAAGCATTTTATGAGGTAATACCGACGATGACATACAATGTTGCATTCGATTTATATTGAATGTCATTCCGCGGCGGAGGTATAATGACCATAGGTAATTTTACATAAGACAATCTGTAGGTCATTTAGTGTAATTCCAATCTAGATAAGGCAATTTAGAAATCCGACTTTTAAAACAAACAGTTAGTACTAATCCATTAATCTTGATTTTTCACTTAACACCCGGAATTTTGAAGTATCCATCTTGCTCAAGAAAACAGCGATATACTAATTGTTTATAAGATTAGGTACATCAGTTTCCAACAATAAACCTACACATTCTTCAATCGAAAAATTAGCTGTATTTAAAATAACATCTGGATTTTCAGGTTCTTCAAAAGGACTATCAATTCCTGTAAAATCTCGGATTTCTCCTTTACGTGCTTTTGCATACAACCCTTTTACATCGCGAGATTCACAAACACTCAAAGGACAATCAACAAAAATTTCGATGAATGAATTCTCTCCAATAATTTCCTTGGCATTTTGTCTATCTGTTTTGTGTGGTAAAATAAATGACGTAATTACCACTGTTCCAGACACCAAAAAAAGCTTCGACATTTCCGCAACCCATCGAATGTTTTCTGTTCTATCCGCAAGAGAAAAGCCCAAATCTTTGTTTACACCAAGTCGAGTATTGTCTCCATCAAGACAACAAGTTCTAATATTTTTTTTCGAATAGTGCTACCTCCAAGGCATTGACAAGAGTCGATTTTCCTGAACCAGATAATCCCGTAAACCAAACCAAAAGAGCGCGATGTCCGTTAAGATTTTCCTTTTGATTTCGAGTTACTTTAAAATTATGAAGAGTAAGATTAGACATGCTTGACATTTGTAAGTTTAAAGAAAGTTTTTGTAAACAGAAAATTGAATAAACCTATTCTAATTTTTCTTGTTTACGTTCTGTGCGTAGTATAATTTGGCTAAAAAGAGATTTAAGATTGTGTGATCATCAGCCGCTTACGGATGCTATTCTCTCACAAAAACCAACATATTTGATTTACATCATTGAGTGTTGTTGGCTTCAAGCTCCAGAAATCAGCAATAGACATTGGCAATTTAAATTTGACTGTTTAATCGAAATGGCGAACGAACTCAAAAAATACGGTCATCAATTAATTGTACTTCAAGGAGAAGCACTTGAGATATTCCAAAGCTTAAATGATTCAATTGGTCAGTTCACACTGTTAAGCCACATGGAAAGTGGTCAACTCCGAGGTTTTCAACGCGATTTAGCCATAAAAAAATGGTGTAAAGAAAAAGGCATAGAATGGAAGGAATTCAAGCAACAAGGAGTTACTCGTGGAAGAAAAAACAGAACGGATTGGGCTGAAGAATGGGATAAATTCATGAGCCAACAAATTCAACCAATAGATCTAAAACTTTTAAAAACCGAACCTTTTCCCGAAGAAATTAAAAATCGATTCAAACTCACTTTTAGACCTACAAAAGAAACTGAAATCCAAAAAGGAGGAGAAAAGGAGGCTTTGAAATTGTTGGAGAGCTTTGTATTATCTAGGGCAAGAAATTACTCCAAACACATTTCAAAACCAGAGGAAGCAAGAAGTAGTTGCAGCCGACTATCACCTCATCTCGCTTGGGGTTCAATTTCTATGCGTCAAGTTGTGCAAAGAATTGATGAGGAACGTAAAAAAGGACGTTTTAAAAGAGATTTAGCAAACTTTAAATCCAGACTTTACTGGCATTGTCATTTTATTCAAAAATTAGAAAGTGAGCCGAGAATTGAGTGGGAAAATCAAAATCGAAACTACGATTCAATTAGATACGAATTTGACGAGGTTCTTTTTGAAAGATGGAAAACTGGTACAACAGGTATTCCGTTAGTTGATGCATGTATGCGTTGTGTAATTAAAACGGGATATATAAATTTTAGAATGCGCGCCATGTTAGTTTCAGTTTGGACGCAACATTTATTTCAACCATGGCAGCCTGCCGCTTTACATTTAGCGCAACAATTCACGGATTTTGAACCTGGCATACACTACTCTCAATTCCAAATGCAAGCCGGAACTGTTGGATATCATACAATTCGCGTTTATAATCCTACGAAACAAGCGTTAGAGCACGACCCAAACGCTCAGTTTATCAAAAAATGGGTTCCTGAATTAGCTGAATTACCAGTACACCTTGCAATTGAACCTTGGAAAATTTCAGAAATGGAAAAAGTATTTTATGACTTCCAATTAAATGTGAACTACCCCTACCCTATTGTTAATATCGAGGAAGCTGGAAAAGAAGCATCAAAGTTGTTACATGAATTTAGAAAGCAACCACTAACTCAAGTAATCGCAAAAGAAATTATGAAAGTACATGTGAACCTAGACAGAAAAATCTAGTTTTTCACAACATGAATAAATCCGTGCTTGACCCCTTCATCTAAAGGAGATTTATATTCCAATTTATAAAAATACACACCTTCCTTGAGTTCTTTACCTTCTTGTGTATCACCTCTAAAATCTGCTGTATTGTTATCTTGTACATAAATGACATTACCCCATCTATTCACAATAGTGATTTTGAAAATGTCACATGTTTGGAAATAAGAAACAATATTCAAGTCATCATTAATTCCATCATTATTTGCAGTTATCACATTTGGAAATGGAAAATCATTAAATCCATAAATATTTGCAATAGAAGCTACTATAGTGCTAGGTGGACTTACACATCCATACTGAGAAACGATATAGGCGGAATAATCTCCCATGTCAGGAATTTCTAGCGGTCTTGAAAAACTAAACTCACCGGAAACAAAATTATTTGGACCACTCCAGAAAATCACCGAATTGGCCTCCGCTATTGCCTCAAAAAACGCAGGATCACCTGGACATACTGGCGTAGAAACAGTTAAAACAGGTGGTTCTGGAGTAGGATAAATGTACATATTGAATGTCCTAGTATCTGTACAACCAAATTCTGTTGAAACTGTTAAGTTAATTGGATAAATACCATCTGTTGGGAAGGTGAACGAAAGAATAGAATCAGACGAAATGGGATTACCCATATACGACCAAACACTATTAAATGAACCGCCAGTTGCAATTGTACTTGTATTAGCAGCTGTAAAAGCAATTCCCTCACAAATTGTTGAGTCAACCTCGACCCCTACTATCGGAACAGCATGACCGATGACAGTATAAGTTACAGTATCATCACAAGTTACATTCCCATAGGTATCTGTAACAATCAATGAAACAGTATTTTCACCCACATTTGCCAAAAGTTGCGATGGATTTTCTTGAGTGGAAAAACTTGTACCATTCAAAGACCAACTAAAAGTATTTGACTGAGTGGTTAGGGTAGAAGCATTTGTAAAATCAATAGGTAAATCAAAACACTTTTCAATAAAGGTGAAATCTGCTATTGGATTCGTAAAAATCAAAACCCCTCCCGTTGTTGTGTCCGAACAACCGAAATCTGTTGTGCAGATTAGCGTGAAAAACACGGAATCAGGTTGGTTAAAAACAAAGGGTGGATTTTGTCCAATAATTGTATCTAGCCCCACAATCCAAGTGTGATTAAGATTGGCACCATCCGATACAAAACTATTATTCGTCAAATAGGTGTTATCACCAACACAACCATTTTGAGAAGCAATAACCGCTTGTGGAATTGCATGAACTCTAACCGTTTGAGTCAGCGAATCTTTACAACCCATATCAGAAGTGACAACTAATTTAACCGTGTAGTCTCCTGGAGCAGTAAAATTGCGAACGAAATTGGTGGCATTTGTCGTATAACCATCAGATGAAGACCAAGCATAAGAAGCAACGTTGGCATTTTGAACTGTTGATTGATTTGTAAGGTTTACCGCATTACCAAAACAAACCCCATCAGTTGTAAAAGCAGGAGTTATTGGAGCTGGCGTCAATGTGGCATTCAATACTGCTAAACAACCGTTTGCAGATGTAATACTACAACTTACAACTTGGCCATTCACTGGATTTTGGATTGTTATTGAAGAACCAGTTTGACCTGTACTCCAAGCATATTGATTGAAACCCTCTGGCGCAGTTAGAGTAACAGAATTTTGATTAGTTGCACTAACACAATACCTCGAATCAATTCTAAATGGAGCACAAGCGGCATCAACATAAGCATATCCATAGTGAGCCCCTTGTTCACAATCACCAGTTGCAAAATCAAGCGTTAAGGTTTGTCCTATATAACCAGAAACATCAACCCCGATCGTTACCCAATTCTTATATCTAACAGGAGTTGATCCAATTTGGCAAGTTTGAAAACCTTCAGCATTTCCACTCGCAGCCACTTCGTAAAAAGTACAAGGAATTACGTTTCCATTTTGATCAATTAATTTGGCCTGAAAACGAGGCTGATCTGCTGCTGAGTGACCTGGATCTTGAAGTATTACTGCGTACTTATATATTATAAGCGTGTTATCAGGGGTAATTGTAAATTGGTATCTCAATCGTTCAGCTTGACTACCTGTTGAAGAATTACCGAGTCTCGCAGAATACAACCCTCCGGGTGCAACACGTTGAATTTGATTGCAGGAATTGGGGTCTGTGCCATTGGACATCATAACATGTCGTCCTGTACCAGCCGCAGCATTCATTGCCGCAGGAACCATTCCGTTAGTATTCGTAACCAAAGGACAACAAGTTCCTGTTTGCCCTATCCAGTTTGTGAAATTGCCCAACTCAAAGTCGGCATTCGTACAACCGACTTGAGCAATTAGGCTAAAACTGAAAAAGCAACATAAACTTGTTATGACGATTCGAAATGTGTTGACCATGTTGATTGAATTGATGAAAGATTAGACGGTCATAAGCAAAACAAGGTTGCAGTATAAATTAACATTATTTTAACAACTCTATCACACCTGCGGCACCTTGACCGGTTCCCACACACATTGTTACAATGCCGTATTTCTTATTTCTTCTTCGTAATTCATTGATAATTTGAACACTTAACTTCGCTCCCGTACAACCAAGTGGGTGACCCAAAGCAATCGCACCACCGTTTACGTTCACGATTTCAGGGTTGATTCCTGTTTCACGAATTACTGCCAAACCTTGTGAAGCAAATGCCTCATTCAATTCATAAAGGTCTATATCGTTTGCTGTTAAACCTGCCATTTTAATAGCTTTCGGAATAGCATCTACAGGACCAATTCCCATGATTCTTGGCTCAACACCAACAACAGCATAAGAAACCAAACGTGCAATAGGTTCAATGTTTAATTCTTTAACCATTCTTTCAGACATCACCATTACAAATGCAGCACCATCGGAAGTTTGAGAGGAATTTCCAGCAGTAACAGAACCACCGTTCGCAAATACAGGCTTCAATTTACCCAAACCTTCTACCGTAGAAGAACGTGGACCTTCATCTGTATCCACTACGTAATTTTTTACTTGACGTTTTTCGTTGGAATCCAAAAAGATGTGTTCAATATTAACTGGAACGATTTCATCCTTGAAATATCCGTTTTTAATAGCATTTAAAGCTTTTTCATGTGAATGAACGGCAAAAGCATCTTGATCTTCACGAGAAACATTGAACTGTTTTGCAACTGCTTCTGCTGTTAATCCCATCCCCCAATACCAAGTTGGATTTTCTTTACCTGTTTTTGCATTTGGAACAATTCTCCAACCACCCATTGCCATAATTGACATGGATTCAGCGCCACCTGCAATAATACAGTCTGCCATTCCCGTTTCAATTTTTGCTTGTGCAATTGCAATGGTTTCCAAACCTGATGAACAATATCGGTTTATTGTCATTCCAGGAACTTTATCGGTGTTCAATCCCATTAAAGATATCATTCGTCCCATATTCAATCCCTGTTCTGCTTCTGGAGTGGCATTTCCTACAATAACATCGTCAATTCGATTTACGTCAAGTTGTGGAACGCTTGCCACTAAATGTTTGATTACATCCGCTGCTAAATCATCCGGACGATAAAAACGGAATCCACCTTTTCCTGCTTTTCCAACTGCCGAACGAAATCCGGCTACAATGTACGCTGTGTTTTTCATGGTTATTTTTTTAATTTTTGTTTAACTATTTCAAAAATCATCGGCAAAACCGACAATCCAATGATTCCAAATATAACGGTTTCAAAGTTATTTCGAACAAATTCCAAATTTCCAAAGAAATACCCGAGTAAGGTTAAACCAACAACCCAAGTGATTCCACCAATTATATTGAAACGAATAAACTTACTGTATTCCATTTGACCAATTCCTGCAACAAACGGTGCGAAAGTTCGAACGATTGGAACAAATCGTGCAATAATTATTGTTTTTGGACCGTGTTTTTCGTAAAACTCATGCGTTTTATCAATGTAACTCTGTTTAACTAACTGGCGACCAGCAACTTTCCACTTCAAAACTTTCAAACCGATAGTTTTCCCCAAATAATAATTGAGTCCGTCTCCAATAATAGCAGCGACAATTAACAAGGAAAGTACAAGCCACAAATTTAGTTGAGCAAGTTCTCCGTCTTTCATTACACCTGCACAGAAAGTTCCAGCGGCAAAAAGAAGAGAATCTCCAGGAAGTAAAGGCATTACCACTAATCCCGTTTCAACGAAAATTATGAGGAACAAAATAGCGTAAATCCAAACCCCGTAATCTTGAATTAAAGTGAACAAATGGTCATCGAGGTGGAGGATAAAATCCAGTAATCCTTTTATTAAATCA